>CEAR01003178.1_pt1 | contig 89922 bp, 87 predicted proteins | sample 557461 | NCBI WGS metagenome assembly CEAR01 (sample SAMEA3182075, study PRJEB8094) | gut metagenome | biome: human; feature: gut; material: Stool; isolation source: human stools | place: Canada | collected 2012-03-14 | reverse complement strand
GCACTGATAGACGATTTATAAGAAAACCAAAGACATCAGAATAGGAGATACTACTATGAATTACAGCGCTATGATTCAAAATCGCAGATCCGTTCACGCATTCCGCGAGAAGGAAGTTCCGAGCGAGGCTATCGGCCAGCTCCGATCCTACTATGAAAAGACCTGCCCCCGTCTTGTCCCGGAGATTGCAACGGAGTTGATCGTCTTGGACAAGGATGCACAGCCGGCGCTGGAGAGCTCAGCGGGCTATAAGCAATTTCTCATCGGAGCACCGCACTACCTGCTCCTTATGTCTGCCCCGCATTCCTATGCGGCCATCAACGCCGGCTACATGATGGAAGATCTCGTCCTCAAGCTGACTGAGTTGGACATTGACACCTGCTGGATGACCTTCACCGACAGCGACAAAATCAAAAAGGCACTTTCTCTCACCACCCCGTTAGAGGTGGCGGCAATCGTTGCCTTTGGCTACGGGGAAAAGACCGCAAAAAAGCTGCGGCTGAATATCCTAAGTATGTCTCAGATCGATGTGCGGGCCGAGCAGCAGTACTACGCACCCAAAAAGAGCGTTCATGATTTGGTTCACATGGGGAACTGGAGCAACAAGTCTGGGCTTGACGAGATGATGGACTTCTACGACGATATGCTCTGGCAGTCCTTCTACGCCGCTTCGCTCTCCCCCAGCTATCTCAACCGTCAGCCCTATGGCTTCCTTGTGCAGGATCACAGCATCTATTTGGTGCAGCAGGAGGATGCCTACATCGATAATTTGGATGCCGCATTGGATCTCGGTATTGTCATGCTCCACTTCTCCGCCGTCGCCTCCCAGTGGGCGGGGCAGGTACGCTGGGAACTTTCACCTGCTGCGCCCGACGGCCTGCCGGAAGGACTTCGCTCCGCTGCGGTGTGCCACATGTAATGACTCTGGGGGAAGCAAGGCAACGGTAAAATGCGCGACCGTCGATCCGCGGTTGAGCGTATGTTCCATTAGAAAAGAAGAACCTATCAGTCAGAGTCTGAGTAAGGAAAATAGGAGGTATTTTTTATATGGCTATCCGAACGGTAACAGATGCCATCCGCTATGTAGGGGTGGATGATAACACATTAGCACTCTTTGAAAACCAGTACCCCGTCCAGCCTATGGGAGTGAGCTACAACTCCTATGTCATTCTGGACGAGAAAATCGCCGTGATGGACAGCGTGGACGCACGGGCGGCGGAGGAATGGCTTTCCAATGTAGCGCAGGTGTTGGAGGGGCGCAACCCCGACTATCTTGTGGTCACACACATGGAGCCGGATCATTCCGGCAGCCTCATGCGGATAGCGCAAGAGTACCCGGAGATGAAGATCGTGGGAAACGCAAAAACATTTACCCTAATCAAGCAGTTCTTCGGCACAGGTGCATTGCCGGAAGAGCGTATGCTGGAGGTTGGCGAGGGCAGCACGATCTCTCTGGGCTCACACCGGCTGCGCTTCCTGCTGGCACCGATGGTACACTGGCCGGAGGTGATGGCAGCGTATGAAGAGGAGGAAAAGATCCTGTTCTCGGCGGATGCCTTTGGCCGCTTCGGTTCACTGGAACGGACTGCCCGTGCCCCCTGGGCACCGCAGGCCCGGCGGTATTATTACAATATTATCGGTAAATATGGCGCACAGGTGCAGGCTCTGCTGAAAAAGACCTCCGCGCTGGAGATCCAAACGATCTGCCCACTCCATGGTCCCGTACTTACAGAAGGGCTGGAGGAGTGTCTGCGGCTCTATAATCTCTGGTCACAATGGGAACCAGAAGAATCGGAGAGCATACTGATTGCCCACGCATCCATCCATGGAAATACTGCCCATGCGGCGAAGACCCTCAAGGGTAAATTAGAGAAAAAAGGCGTGCAGGTCAACATATGTGATCTCACTGTGACAGATATTTCCTACGCTGTTGCCAGTGCGTTCTACTGCGGGAAGTTGGTTTTGGCCAGCTCCACCTATGACGGAGGACTGTTTCCGCCCATGAAGGAGTTTTTGGAACATTTACAGACAAAGGGATTCCGAAACCGCCGGGTTGGCCTTATTGAAAACGGCTCTTGGGCACCTGCTGCCGCGCGGCTGATGCGCACCAAATTTGAGGAGATGAAGGATATCCACCTTTACGAAACGGTAGTGTCTCTGCGTGGTGCATTGAACCAAACCAGCGAAGCGCAGATGGACGCTCTGGTGGCTGAGCTCTGCGCGGAATAAGCTGCAACAAACCGTAGCTATTCTCGTACAGATGATTGTCTTACTCATCTGCTTTATGTCCCAAGGGCAGAGCACCGTCATCTCAGGTTGAGGTCACGATGTGGGGTGGGGCGAGACCGGAGTCTTGAGAACGCATAAAAGCACAGCCGCAGAGTACATCTGTGGCTGTGTTTTTTGTTCAGTTGCTCACTGTTGCGTGGACTGGATATGGAGAGACAACATATCTCCCGATCTTACATGGGTTATCTTATCTGCCATCACTCTGGCAGTTTGCCTTGCAGATATGTCGGCATCCCCACTGCGGTCGTATCCGGCCTGACCTTAAACATGGCTTTTTCAATCTACCTCCCTTATCGGTTTTCCGCGATATATTTCTCCGCCATGTGGACTGCCACCGCGCCGTCCGCCACGGCGGTGACCACCTGACGGAGTGGCTTCGTCCGCACGTCGCCCACGGCGTAAACGCCGGGAATACTGGTTTCCGTGGTCTCTCCGGCCACGATATAGCCGCCGCCGTCCAGCGTCAGTTGACCCGCCGCCAGCGCCGTGGCGGGCTGTCGGCCCACGCTGACAAATACGCCGTCGCAGTCCACCACGCTTTCCTCACCGGTGACGGTGTCCCGCAGGCGTACGCCGGTCAGCCTGTCCTCGGAAAGCAGCGCGGAAACGGTGCTGTTCCAACGGAACTCCACGTTTTCGGCCCGTGCCAGTGGCTCGTGGTAGATCTTGGTGGCCCGCAGGGCGTCTCTGCGGTGGACGAGGATCACCTTCTTCGCCACACGGCTGAGAAGGAGGGCGTCCGCTGCAGCGGAATTGCCGCCGCCCACCACGACCACTGTTTTGCCCTTATAAAACATCCCGTCGCAGGCGGCGCAGTAGGCCACGCCCCGGCCCAACAGCTCCGCCTCTCCGGCTACGCCCAGCGTTCTGGGGTCTGCGCCGGTGGCCAGCACCACGGTTTTCCCGCGGAAGATCCCCTCACTGGTTTCCAAGAGCTTGGGAACCGCCGTCAGATCCATGCGGAGGACTTCTGCGTATTCGCTGCGTACCCCGAAGCGCTCCGCCTGCTTTTGCATCTTCTCCGCCAGAGAGAAGCCGTCGATTCCGTCCTCAAAGCCGGGATAGTTGTCGATCTGCTCGGTCAGTGCCATCTGCCCACCGGCGGACAGTTTTTCCAGCACGACGGTGTCCAGCCCCGCCCGTGCCGCGTACAGGGCGGCGGTGTAGCCGCCTGGGCCGCCGCCCACCACGAGCATATCATAAACATGATTGTTGTTCATATCTGAACCCTCCGTTATTTCGCCAAGGCTTCCTGAATGAAACGGTCGATCTCTGCCTTTGAGCCGGGTGCGGTGACGGAATCCACGGCCTTTCCGTTTCGGTACAGCACCAGAGTTGGGATGACCGCGATCCCCTCGGCTCCCGCCAGCCGCGGCTCCTCGTCAATATTGATCTTGCCGACAACGAGGCTGTCCGCGTATTCCTCTCCAATCTTCTCATACGCAGGGCCAATCCTCCGGCAATAGCCGCACCAGGGCGCCCAGAAATCCACCAAAACAGGCTTTTCCTCCCGGATCAACTGCTTAAACTGCTCCTGATTCATATTCATAGCTGCCATATCTGTCAGCTCCTTTCCTTTGTTTGGGTATAGTATACTGCGTGACAAGCGGTTTTACTGTGACGTCATCACATAATTTGAGAAAATCGGCGCGGCGCTGCTCTGGTTGTACGATTAGGCTCCTTGAGCTCTGCAAAGCTTTTGGAGTTCAAACAGAAAATACCAAGAGCCAAAGCGACTGTGGGTATGATCAAATCAGATTGTACGAGCTGACGCTGTCCTGCCGATCTCTACAGACCGTAGCTGCTTCATCCATCTGCAAAACCCCTTTCTGTGTAAAAAGCTGTGTTTCAATATCCGTGATCGTAATGTGCGAGAGATAGGCGGTGCATTCCTCATTCATGCTCCGGTACAGCGCATCCATCACGCCCGCCATGCCAGAGCAGATGGAGCAGTCCCGGTCAATGTCGCCGCTGTGCCACGCGCAGTCCACAAAGCGGGTATTCACCGCCTCCGCCACCTGCCGGAGAGAAAGGGTTGCGGGGTCTGCCGTCAGGCGGTAGCCGCCGTCCAAGCCCTCCCGGGTCTCCACCATTCCCGCCTTTTTCAGCCCCGCCAGCACCCGGCGGACGCGGGTGGGATTGGTGCAGATGTTCTCCGCCAGCGCTTCGCTGCTGAGGGAGCGTCCACTGTGGCTCAGGCAGATCAGCGCATGGACGGCCAGATTAAAAGAACTGTCCACAATCATCCCTCCTTCACAAGCTCGTAGGGCCAGTCGATGACGCCGCCGAAGTCGTAGACGCTCTGATACCCCAGCGCCAGCAGCTTTTGTGCAGCATCCTTGCTGCGGCGGCCGCTGCGGCAGTAGATCAGCAGCGTCGCTTCCTTATCGGGCAGCGTCTCGGGCATTTCGCTCCCGATGCTCTCGTTGGGCACAAGGACGGCGTTTTCAATATGCCCGCCATCGTATTCCTCCCGGGTGCGGACATCCACCACCACGACCTCCTGCGAGACCATCATCTCATAGGCGTCCTCGGCGCTGATCTTCTGATACGCCGCCTTGCCTGTCATGTCCTCCGCCGTGTCCGCTTTTGTCTTGGACAGCGTGCAGCCGCTCAGCAGCGCAAGCGAGGTGGCAAGTGCCGCAAAAAGTAATATCTGACGCATAATCAACCTACAATGTAACTGTGCTTGCTACTGATACAGTTTATACTGAAATATAACAGATACGGTTAAAACTGTCAAGGTACTTCGAGGCAGCTTTTGGAGCACAGGCCCTTTGTGGTTGTTGACAGAGAAAAAAATATAGGTATAATAAAAGCAAAAGAATAAGACTCATTCTTGCATTTGGAGGGTTGGCGGTATGCCAAAATACGCAGAGGAGATATTGGCCGCCGTAACGGAACTGCAGCAGCATCCCACGGCGGAGCAGGTGTTCCTGGAGATGAAAAGGGAGCATCCCAGCATCGCTCTGGGTACGGTATATCTGCCCTGCCTGCTGGGAGCAGGAAAAAGACAATCTTATGGAGGAGAAGTATCATGAACGCTAAGGTATCTAAGCTGATCAACGAGCAGATCAATAAGGAGTTCTACTCCGCCTATCTGTATCTGGACTTTGCCAACTACTACGCCGCCGTCGGACTGGACGGCTTTGAGAACTGGTACCGGGTACAGGCGCAGGAGGAACGGGATCACGCCATGCTGTTTTATCAGTATTTGCAGAATAACAGCGAGGGTGTCACCTTTGAGGCCGTCGCAAAGCCGGAGTGGGAACGCGGCGACCACATGACCCCGCTGAAAAAGGCGCTGGAGCATGAGAAGCTCGTCACCGCCAGCATCGATGCCATCTACGCCGCCGCATACGAGGCCAAGGACTTCCGCGCCATGCAGATGCTGGACTGGTTCATTAAGGAGCAGGGCGAGGAAGAGAAGAACGCCGCCGACCTTATCACCAAGATGGAGCTGTTCGGCGGAGACAGCAAGGGGCTGTATATGCTCAACAGCGAGCTGAAGACACGGGTCTACACCGCGCCCTCGCTGGTGCTGTAAGCCCCGCGCGTCTGCGGGCTTTCGCATCAGGCAAAAGGCAGACTGCATACAGGTGGCCTGCCTTTTCTTCCAGCAGACGGTTAGAGTAGACTAACTATTTATAAAACAGAAAGGACTTCAGAATTTGAACAAGGAAAAGGAGATCGAAACCGTTACCCTCATGGTGCGCCGGTATTGTTGGGGCGTGCATGGGACAAGGGGCGAGGCGCTTGGCCGATACTCCCTACCGCAGTTCTTTTTCCTGCGGAGCCACTCAGGCCTCCCGGGTATGACAAACATAACAATGTCAGGTGTGCCGTGCTCTTGGACTCCGGCGTGTTTTCCCGGTCTTGCAGTTAGCGACCGTTCCTTGTTGATGACCGCGGAGGCACATGGCCATCCCACACAATTGATTCTATGACGGAGCTCTATCACTTCACGCTTTCGCATTACGGCCTTCCTGCTCTCTGTCCTACGCTTAAACGTCATTGTTGGCCTTTGACGCTCCAAGGGCTCGATACTGGTGGCTTGCCAAGCCTTACCAGGCCGGATTCCCACCTGCTATACGCTTGCCACCGAACCGGCGCACACCCCCGTTTCTTTCATTATATCAGAATATCAGAAACAGGGGTGATTTTGTGGTTTTTTGACAGGCTGAGGAAGGCTCCGGCGCTTTTGGCACCGGAGCCTTCCTTGAGTCTTACTTCGCAAGTACAACGGAAATTTTGATCTCCTTTTCCGCCTCGCTCAGGTCGAACGCACCGCCGTCCGCGACGCTCACACGCAGCTCATACAGTGTGCCGTCGGCCAGGGTATCCACGCCAGTCCCGGCTTCATCCGTGATCGTCCACAGCTCTTTGCTGACCTCCGCCAGCTTTCCGTCTGCACCGTAGGCATAGAGCTTCAAATCAGCGGCGCTTCCGGAAAGATTGTTCATCCGGAACGAGACCGTCGTGTTGGGATGAACATTTTCGACCGTCACAGTATTGCGCCAGCTCGCGACCGTACCTTCGCCGCCGGCCTGCTCAAACTGTTCCTGTGTCAGTACGTTCCGCGCGGCCTTATCGAGATCGACCTCTCGGTACGGCATTTCGGGCAGATAGACGAAGCGATCCTGTAATCTGAGCAGCTCCAGATAGCCCGTCGGGCAGTAGAGCGCGTTGCCGCTGTTTCCGGCATACATACCGATAGCCATGTTATTGTAGCCATATTTGTTGGAGACGTCCATGGTGAATACCGTCTCGCCGGTGGCAAAGTCCAGAATGATGTACTGCCACATGCCGCTTTCCAGATCCTGCACATAGCCGTAGATATAGCCCGTCGCGGTGGAGAGCTTGAGAATCGATGTATCGCTCAGGTCATTTCGAGACCAGATGCTCTTCATCTCATAGCCGGAATCGGTTTTCACGGTGTCCACGCGCTCGACGCCGGGCGCGATCATGCAGTTGCCCTTTGTCAGCCAGTTTGTGTCATAGATGTTGGCATAGCTCTGGATGGAGGAATCGCTGTCGGGATCGGCAAGGCCTGCGCTGCCTGCGCCGAACCAGTTGCACACGATAGTGCTGACGGTGCCCTCACTGTCGTCATAGACGATGGCAGAGTTTTCAACCGCCACCTGATAGCCCTCGGGCAGATTGTCCAGCACCGGCAGACTTGCAACGATCTTACCGGTCTTCATATCGAGCGCCAGCAGCTTGACGGGGTCTGCGTTGTCGGTGAACATCACAAGATCCGGCGTCAGCGACGGGGAGCAGCCGCCGCCCCAGGCAAGACCGCCGCCGGTGGTCTTGTCACCCTCGCCGCTCACCTTTGCGCCTGCGCTCTCATACGGCGTGCACCACACAACGTCTACGCCTTCTTCTGCGCGCAGAAGATAGCAGTTCTGGTTGGTCAGGATGACCGCGCCGTCCTTGGAGGCGGCAATCCCGTTTTCCGCACCCTCGCCGAGCGCCAGCCCGTAGACGAAGACGGCCTTCGAAAGGTCGGCCTGCTCTCCGTTTAGGATCGCCTCGATCGCCGAGTGGGCTATGTAGCCGAGCACGCCCTGCTGCTCACGCTCGGGATAGATGCGGAAGCCGCCGGTGGTAAACCAGAGGTTGCCGTCGTAGTCAAAGACCACGGAAAGAAGATTCTGCGTCAGCTCCTTGCCGAGCGCAGCTTCGGCTGCCGCCTTGATGTCAATGTCCAGTACCTTTTCAAACTCCGGCAGGACGTTTCCTGCTTCATCGGTTGCCCGCAGCATCAGCACATGGTTGTTGCTGGTGGGGCAGACGATGCGGTTTTCCGAGTCAAGGAACGTGTAGGAACTCTGGATGACGTAACCACCGCCGTCGTGCTGCTTCGGAGAGAAATAGCCAAGAGTCTTCGTCTCTTCGGCATTCAGATCGCGGATGGCGATGCCGCCGAGCAGTGGAACGACTGCGTGGCCGTAGCTGTCAAAGTAAATGGCAGGCGAAGCGTTCGCGTTGGTTTTTTCATAGGAAACATTGATCTCCGGATAGATGCCAAGCGGCAGGACTTCATCCGTAGAGTCGGTATTGTAGCCGTCGTGGTGAATGTTGGCGTCGCTCTTTGCCATATAAGGGTTTTCATCGACACGCTTGGCATTCATGGCCTTTACCGGCAGGGCGGCGCTTGCCGCGGAGTCTGTATCCGATGCAGGCATGTCGGAAGACTGCTTCGCACCGCAGGCCGCCAAAGTCAGGCACAACACACCGGCCAGCAGAAGGGTTGGTACAGAACATTGTAACTTTTTCTTTTTCATTGATTTCCTCCATTTTTGTGCTTGTTGTCTCGGTTTGGTTCGATGCCCGTTTATTCAATCCAGGCATTCAGTCCTCGCTGGAATGCTTCTTCGGAAACCGGCTTCATCAGGAAATAGTCGGCCCGTAGCCGGAAGGCGTGAAGAGAGAAATCCAAGTCACTGCACCAGATCATCCGGCACGCGGGGCATAAGGAACGAAGGTGCTCCGCTGCATTCAATCCTGCCACCCCAGAAAGTGCAATGACGGCATTGGTTGGAGCATCTTTCTGCGACATTTCAAAAAAATGTTCCTGATCGTCATATTGCATGACCTGCGGAAACAGCCCCTTCGCTTCACAAAACCGGGTAATTTGCTCGGCGTAGCGCTGCCGCTCTGCTTTCTGTTCTGCCAGCACGGCGATACGATACACAGATCTCCCTCCTTCCTTCATCCGATTTAGCATCTTGCTTGCGCTCAGTATAAAAAGGTCATTTGGCTTTTTCAAGCGCCGTAGCACGAAAGGGGCGATTTTGGCACGAATTCCGACAGCGGTTCTTTGTCATCCTCGACACACTGTGATATAATTATCTTGGAATTCAAGCACAAGGAGAGAACCCTGCATGAGAATTGCGATTGTGGATGATCTTGCCGCAGAGCGCACACTGCTGAAAGACCGGCTGGAGCAGCAGCTTCACCGGAGAAATGTGCAGGCGGATATTCTGGAATACGAAAGTGGCGAGACATTTCTGGAAGCGGCAAGGAAAGCGCCCTTTACTGCCGCATTTCTGGATATTTATATGGATGGCATGACGGGCATGGAGGCGGCAAAGAAGCTGCGGAAAACCAACACGGACTGCCTGCTGGTTTTTACCACGACCTCGACCGACCATGCGCTGGAGGGCTTTCAGGTACGGGCGCTGCACTATCTGGTCAAGCCCTTTACCGAAGCGGACATCGATGCGCTGACGGACGAGCTGCTTGCCCGCATACCGCAGCCGGACAAATATATGGAGCTAAAGGTGGAGGGAAGCGAGATCCATCTGTGCTATCAGGACATCGTCTACGCAGAACACTTCGCCCACTTGATTTACGTCCATACGACGGTTCAAAAGACGCTTGCCACACGCCAACCCTTCAAGACGTTCATCGCCCCACTAAAGGATGACACACGCTTTTTTGTGTGCGGGCGCGGCGTGATCGTGAATCTGGAACACGCGAAGGATCTGGAAGGCGCCGCCTTCCGCATGGCGGACGGAAGCCGCGTGTTTGTCAGTCAGGACCTTCTGAAAAGTGCCCGGCAGGCGCTTATGGAGTTCTTGCTACAAAGGGGGCGGATGGTATAATGGAGCTGCTGCGTCCAATTCTGGAGCTCGGTGTGGTGATTCCCGGCATGCTGCTTGCCTACTTCCCGGTAAAATCCAGCTTAAAGCAGCCGCTGTCAAAGATTGTTTTGTGGCTTGCCCCGCTGCTTGCGCTGCTTTGCGCCGCCGGAGGCGTGGTGTGCTATGCGCGCCGTATGCCGACTGCGCCGGTGCTTGCGGGGCTGACCTTGCTCGCAGCCGTGATCTACATAAAAACGCTCCGGATCTCGCTTTGGAAATCCGGAACGGTTGCATTATCTGTCTGTGCGGTATTTGCCTGTATCAACAGCCTTTGCCGGGCGATCAACGCCGCTATGCTGGTCGGTTTGCCGCAGGCGCAGGCTGCGCCATGGTTCTGCCTGCGGGCCGTGATTTGCTATCATGCGATCTGCTGGCTGTTTGCCGCCATCGCCTATTATCCTGCGACGCACAGCGTGCGGAGAATGGTCGAGGATGAAAATTTTTCGCAGACATGGTATGTGTTCTGGGTGCTGCCGCTGGTGTTCATTGCGCTGAATCTGTTTATGATTCCCAAGTATGCGGACACGCTCTATACCGGGCGTGTTTTGCAGGGGTATTTTGTGATCAGCATCGCACTTTTGCTTTTGATGCTTTTCTTCAACGCAATCTTCCTTCTGATGGCGATCAGCATCAACCGGAATGTGAGATTGCAGCAGGAGAACCAGCTGCTTTCCATGCAGCAGCAGCGCTACGAAAGCCTGAAAGCTGCCATTGAGGAAGCACGGCAGGCGCGGCACGATCTGCGCCACCAGCTATGTCAGCTCGCTGCCCTTGCAGAAGAAGGGAATCTTGAAAAGATCAAAGCCTATCTTTCCGGCGCAGTTTCCAGAATCCCGAGTCTGGAGCTGCATTTCTGTGAAAACCGGGCGGCAGACGGCGTGGTCGGGTATTATTGCGCACTTGCGAAGCGGGAGCAGATCCCATTTTCCGTGCAGCTCGATCTGCCGGAATGTCTTCCTGTAGACGAAATCAATCTGTGTCTGGTTCTCTCTAATCTGCTGGAAAATGCGCTGGAAGCCAGCCTGCGTACTGCACCTGCCAGACGCAGGATCAAACTGACAGCCTATCTGCATGGCAACAGTCTGGCACTGATTCAGGTTGAAAACACCTATGACGGAGTCATCCGCGAAAAAGGTGGCGTATTCCAGTCCTCCAAGCGAAAAGGAGACGGCGTCGGACTTCAGTCCGTTCGTCACATCGCAGAAAAATCCGGCGGGGTGAGTACGGTTACCTATCAGGACGGCCTGTTCTGCGCAAAGGTCATGCTCTGCGGGTAATTATGCCCTGCCTTTCCAAAACGGCACGGCCACAGATTTCAGCAGTCTCGCTTCCGGCAATCCCTGTATGTACCGGATCGCCGTTTTTGCAAAGATATTACATGGGAGCAATTCAAAGAGGCCGTAGCCTGGTGTAATGGGTGAAAATTGCACTTGAAATAGTTTGTGCATTCTGATAAGCATTCTACATGATTTTCGATAAGACTATTCAGATATGGTACTGCGATGCGATCTCTGCAGTACAGCAGGCCATGAACGGATGTGATCCCGACATCATTGGCTACTGTTGGGATAACAGCAATCCCCGTATTCAGTTGGAACCCCGCGGCAATCGCGGATATATTGAATTGCGGTCCATGAAAAAGAAATAACGATTCCTACAGGGAAGATAACAGGTATAAACGGAAGCCGCTTGTCCCATCTCTATGTTGAAGTAGATTCTGTATTCAGCAACTATTCCACTATTCTTTCTCTGTATTAAATCTCCGGTAGAGTGAGTCCTTCTGGGAGGTCCATCATGAACCTCCCCTGGGTCCAGCAAAAAAGCGCAGTCCTCCCTTGGCGGAGGACTGCGCTTTTTTGCGCCTTACTGCATGGAATACAGGTTGGATGTGCTGCTCCCATTGTCACGGTAGCGTGGGATCTTTTGCAGGTATCCATGCTGCTCCAGATCCGTCAAAGCCCGTTTGACCGTGGAGCGTGACAATCGCATGTCGGACGCAATCGTCTTGATTCCTGGCCAGCATTTCCCCTCGCTGTCTGCACGGTCACGCAGATACATATAAACTGCCCTCGCTCTGGAGGGCAGTTCGGTGTCGGCATAAATTGTCCCGAAGTAACTCATAGATCCTCCTCGCCATAGGTTTTCATTTGCTTTCCGCCCCTGCGCCGGGGCTTATCTACAGCAGGCTCATGGGCAATGCCGCCGCGTCCGGAAACGGCATAGGCTCCACGCATATCCGCATTTTCCGCCTTATTTGACTGCGGGAGGTTACGCTCCAGATCTTCACGGTTGGCATAGGCTACCGCACGATCTGCCCGCTCCGGCACGATATAAGGCTCCTCGAAGGTGATACCCCATTCCAGAAAAAGTCGCAGGCGAGTACGCATAGGATGCTGTCCCGTCTTTTGGACAATAAAATTTCCCTTGGGAATGGACTTCAGCTCATCTGGCGTCAGTAGTGGACGCTCCATCATCTGCAGGCTTTGGCTTGGATCGTTCTTTCCCCTGCTCACCGATCCGGACAGAACAGTACGGTTTCCGAGTGCCTTGGACAACACCTCCGCCGTTTGACTATTTGGTGCGAAGCCACCGAAGATGGTGTCCTGGCAGTTGTCCTGAATAATTTCGCTTCCTTCTTTTCCATAGTTCTTTTCAAGCTGTGCCAAGGACTGAATGATCGGTACCAGCGTCAGGCGGCGGGAACGGCCTGCGGAGAACAGCGGAAGGACATCGAAGGGCGGCATGGTGCCGAACTCATCACAATACAGTACCGCACGGTTTTGCAGCTTCCCTCCGTTTTCATCCGCCACAGCAAACAGTTCACGGCTTAGGTTTTGAATCATCAAGCCCGCCATGAAGTTTTTGGTGGTGTCCTCCTCCGGAAGAATGAGAAAGATGGCAGACTTTTCAGAAGCAAACTTCTCTGCATCAATGGCGCTGTCGAAGCAAAGCACCTGCTCCAGTTCCGAGTCCAGAAATGCATTGAGACGAGAAAGTACCGTGGACATGACAGAGGCCATGGCCTGTTCCGCACTGTTGAGTGCAGCACCCGCAAACCATCTGGCCTTGTGATCAGGGGGCAGCTTGCCCATCAGGAGCTGGAAGTGACTCTTGCCCTTTACCTTGCTGGGTTCCAACAGGTCTTGCACCAGCTTGAAGACAGAGACGATGTGCCGTCGCTCCTGTGGATGCTCCTTATCCGGCGGCAGAAACTCCGCCAGCATCAGAATGACCGAAGTGAGCAACCCCTCCGCCGCATCATAGAAAAAGGCATTCTGTCCGCGGTTGCTGTCATCGCCATCGGGGTTGACAATGGTTTTGGCGAGAATCTTAGCGTACTTCTCCGCCTTAGCTCGAGCCGCCAAGTTTTTAGGATCTTTCATTGCGATGTCCATGTAGCGGTTGACCAATGTCAGCAGGTTGTTGCCATCTGAGCGAGTGGGATTTCGCAGGTCAATGACGGACACATTATAGCCGTAGCAGCTTTTCGCAATCGTGCCATAATTTCGAGCCAGGTCACCCTTGCTGTCCAGCGCCAGCCAGCTCATGCCGGAGGCACAGGCATATTCCAAATTGGGGTACAGGAAAAATGCGGTCTTGCCAATACCGCTGGCGCCGATCATAAGGCAGTGAATGTCATCGCTGTCTACCAGTGCGGTGAGTTCCTGCGGTTGCCCCTTGCAACCGAGGATCAATCCCTGCTCCGTGGGGAGATTCTGTCCGCTGCGCCACTCTCTGACTTTGAAGGGCACATGGGCATAGGTCTGCTTGATTTCCTTGTCGGTGGCCCATCTGGCTGTACCGTGCTGCCCGTCGCCTACGGTGCGGGATTTGATATTGCCAAGAGTATAGTGATGAGACATCATGGACAGCCCTCCGATGACAAGGAACATCGCCGCTCCCGCTGCGATCAGGATCCAGATACTTGCGTTCAACATTTCACCTCATTTCATTCATAGCAAAGCCCTGAGCGTTTTCGATGCTCAGGGTCAGATCGTCATTCCAGTCTTTGTTTTCCGGGATCAGGCGCTCCACGGAATAGCGCATTTCCAACTGCTCCCGCATCCGGCGGCTGGCCTGATGACCGGCTTCATCATTATCAAGACAGAGCAGAATGGTATCGAGCTGCGGCGCTTGTTCCAACATCTGCAATACCGGCTGAATGGATGTGCCGCAACAGGCTACATAGCTGTGCCGCTGCCAGTTCTCCGGATAAAGGGTGATGAAGGACAGCATATCGATGGGCGCTTCAAACACATACAGGCTTCTGTCTGTGCCGACATAATGGAAGCTGTATCGTGGGTCGCTGCTCTCCACATTCAGGCGGAAGGCTTTTCCGTAGCTGTTGGCGCTGCGCTTGTGGGCGTGGCGAGGGACACCCTCCGTATCCATGCCGACAAACACGGCGTTGTGATACTCGGCATCTTCATACAGAAGTCCGGCCTTGGCGAAGTGCGCCACCACATCTCTTGCGATGCCGCGATGCTTGATGAGATACGCAAACACTCTGCGCATCTCTTTGTTGGCGGGCGGCAGTGCAAATGGTTTCACCGGTTCCTCGGTGCGCTCCCCGGCAGAGGGATACGCTGTTCCCAGCTCACCACCCAACAGTAGTGTCACTGCGTCCGGGTAGCTGAGACCATAGAAGCGCTGCACAAAGCTGACGGCATGTCCGCCTCGCTCCTCCGCATGGTCATACCATTCGTTGCCTCGGACAGTCACGCTGTGGTCACTGGCAAGGCGTTTTTCTCTGCCGGAGGAAAGTAGCTTTTCACCGCGGCAGCGCAGAAACTCCTCCAGATCCACTGCGGCGGCGCGCTGTTTCTGTTCTTCGGTGAAATGAATATAGCTTGACATGGAGACCTCCTTTTTTACATACTCTGCTGATACTGCGTCTGCTCCTCATGGTCATCCGCCTTGTGACCCATGGCCATACGTTTCTCCATAAGCCGTCTGCGGCGTTTGGAATCGATGCGGATCCCCGCCGGGTTACTTGGTGGAACGGAATTGCTTTGGAATATCCTACTCATGTGATGGAGTAGTTTGGTTGCTGCCAGCATGACAGACGGATCCCGGAACTGGTCAAAGCGGTCGAGAAAAAATCGTGCATACTCATTGCCTTGTGCCGCGGCTCGGATCAGCCATTCTCTGGCCTGCTCACGATCCGGAGGAACATCCCTCCCAAAGAGATACAGCTTGCCCAAGGCGTACTGTGCAAATTGATTTTCCTGATCAGCGGAGGCTGTCAGGTACGCAAGAGCCTTTTCCACATCCTTCGGTACAAACTCACCGGTGAGATAAATCTTTCCGAGACGATACTGTGCAAATTGACTGCCATGGTCTGCGGCCTTGTCAAGCCATTCCATCGCTTCATCCCATCGTTTTTGCGTGAGGAGCAGCCTCCCGAGGGCGTACTCCGAGAAATCATTACCGGCTTCTGCCGAGCGCCGAAACCACTGTTCTGCCTTTGCATGGTCACGCAAGGTGGAGAGATCATCCCGATAGAACTTACCAAGCTGATGCGCCGCAACGGTATATCCCTCCTCCCAGAGCTGCTCCAGCGCTTTGACCGCTTCTGCGTGTTCCGCATCCAGTGCATAGATGTCCTGCAGGACAGCCTTTGCGGCGCGGTAACGCTGCGCCTGCTCGTACACGCTGTAGGACTGATGCTCCTCCTTCTGAGTTTCCGGCTCCGGCTCATCCTGCATTCTTTCATCTTCAAAGGTTGGGAGGCCGAGACGGATGTTCTCAGCCTCCCGGATGATGTCGTTCTTGATTTTACGAAACTCCTTGCGTTGAGACAGCGGGAGTTGCTCCCATGGGGTGTTGTGACCGTAGCACTCGTTCAGTTCCTCATGGATCTGATTCCACACCTCATAGCACTCAGAGACCTCCGGCAGCTCCGCCAGCGCGTCCACGATGGTATCAACAAGCTGCTTCAGCGGCTTCTTGAGATAGCCATACTGTTTCTTTCCGGTAGTCGTTTCCAGTACCTGCACAAGCTGATGCATGTTGTCCTCGATGATCGGGCTGTCACAGACCTGACGCTGCATCCGGCTGATCATTTCCCGCATAGCATTCTGCGCTGCCTCCACCAAGTCTGAGTAGGCCACATCCTTGCGCTCATAGATTTGCTGCATCTCATCCCGGAAGATAGCATTGGTCAGCTTGGAGCGCATCGCCGCGATCCCGTCCTTGGTCAGGAAGCCTTCCTTGGGATCATCGGACCAGACCATCATATGAATGTGTGGGTGATGCCCTTCGTCATGGAAGGCGGCATACCAGTGAAAGTTCTCGAGCGATATCTTCATCGACTTCGCCAGCGTCGGTGCGTTCTCCATGAGGAGTGCGCGCCACGCATCGGCGTTGTCGTATTCCAAACGGGCGGCATCCTCACGGCGCAGAGAGTAGATGATGGTCCACACATTTCCCTCATGCGCTTCCAACTCCGACATTGCCGTGGCAAGATCTACGGCAGTGGCAGAACTGAACAGGCCATGAGTACCTCGCTTCTGCACGCGGGGACGGGTAGCAATGTACTGCATGTATCCGCTCTCCGGGTCTATTTCGTGAAGGTTAGCATCCAGTGCCATACTGATAAATGCGGAAGCCGTACCGAGCGTCGGCGTTTTGCAGTAGTCCTCGTACTCAAACAGTTCCACCGCATCCGGAAAGTCATGGAGCAGTTTCTGGATGAGCTCACGCTGACCTTTTGTGACCGCACTGTTTCCGGCAAGCTTCTCCACACCTTCACGGGTAGCAATGTAGCGCATGTACCCGCCTGCTTTTCCGGATTTGATATAGCCGCTTTTCTGTACGAGCTTCGCCATCGCTTACACCGATTTCTGAAAGTCCATCGCATCCTTGAAAGAGATGCGGCCATTAGTCCGCTTCATATCTCGGATGGCCTTGCCGCGCAGACGCTCGTATGCGCCTTCATCAATGTCGGTATCATAGGCAATGATCTGCGCCATCAGGTTGATGTCCACGCCCTGCTTGAAAAGCAGAGAACCGATGCGGCCTGCGAAACCGTCCAGCGTTCCGGTCAGCGTCGTGGAGAGCACTTCAGGCAGAAACGCACTGGCGTTCTTTGTGTTCAAGTAGCCGACATAAAACTTGAGCGCATTCATCACGAACTCGCTTCGGCTGCTGCAGTTATCCAGCTTCAGGTGTGCATCGATCTCTCTGTCCATATCCTCGGTGATCCAGAAAGCCTTTTTGATCTTATTGTTGTGTTCCATTGACAAATTCCTCCTAATTTTCGTGTTGTCCCCGCTGGAAACCCTTGTCCCACGGGGATATTTCGGTTTATAGGGTCCAGGCCGCCCTGCAAGGTGCTATTTTGTCCCCAGCCTAAAAAGCCGAAAACTGCCCGCACTGCGGGCAGAAGTGGTTCGAGCCGGGGTGCTTTGTCCCCGGCTCTTTCTCCTGCTTTTCTTTCGACGGATGCCGATATCCCCACAAAGCGGTTCAAAGCCCACCCAAATCCCCACGGTGGGGTACTCGCTCGGGCTACCTGTAAAAAGCGCACACAGCGGCCCACAGGGGCGGACACGGCGGTTACATCTGCATCTCAGGAGCCTGCGTTTCACTGTCCCGAAGCTGTCGGGCGTACTCGTGCAGGCTCATGCCGGTCTGCTGCTGGCAGAACGCCTCCATCTTGCAGAGCAGGACTTCCTGTTCGGCTGCGTTGAGAGGGTAACTCCAGTCTTCTTCCGAACCGTCTCCCTTGCAGAGGTTCAGATCCAGTGTGTTGCACAGACGATCCTGCTCCACGTCATAGTTAGCGTAGATGTTGAGCCAGTCATCGTTCTGATCGGTGCAGACAAATGTACCGAAGGCAGCATCCACATCGAAGTCCGCCTGCAGATAAAAGTTGAGCTTTCCGTCCGATTCGATAATCTCCTCACCGAAAGAAAAATTCTGTGCAGAGAGATGCCCTGCCGAGGTGATCTCTTTGCCATTCAGATGATTCAGCAGTTTGCGCCACTGCTCATCTGCCGAAGCAAAGTACGACCTCGTTGCATGGTATGACGCCACGGACACATCCCGCATCGCCCAAGTCTGCCAGCCATCCATAATGTGAACAGCGGAGAACTCACGCTTGTCGAAGTTCACATCGAACACACCGCGTACCTTTCCGGTGTTCTCCATGCGTACAGCGGTCAGAGCATTGTATTCCTCCGCGGTGATGGGACGACCGCCTGCAAACATTTTGATAAACAAATCCGGCACAGCAGCTTTCTCGCCGGTGATGTAACTGCGCAGCTTTTTCCCGACAGCCAACAGCTCCTCACCGGGTGAGGTCTTGAAGTACCATTCTTGACCACGCTCCGTCACATGGTAGGCGGCATAAGTGCGGGCTGCTTCCTCCTCTGCGCGCTGTGCGGCAGCTTCCGACTGAATCGCGCGGCTGATGCGATCATACTCCAGTTCCGGAAGCCGATTGCAAAGCTCGTCCAGTACATTCTCCAGATGCTCCTGCAGGGTTTCATCCTTGAGATGCTTCTCGATAGCATTTTTCCAACGCTGGTCGATCCACAGAACGATTTCTTCCTGTTGTGCCATATCAGTTGCCCTCCTTTACCACGGCTGCCGCGGGCTTCGGTTCACTATTCGGCGTTTTCGGAGCAGCGGATTTGGCCGTGCGCTTGGGCTTGGGAGCAGGGACAGCCTTGCTGTCCAGATACTCCCGCACAGCTTCCGGCACCGTCTGCTCATAGAGCTGCTTGAGTGCATCGTCCATGCGGGCCTGCACGGAAGAGTGTTCCTTGCGGAGCGAGAACTCCAGTGCGTCCAGCTTGTCATCGTCAAAGGTGAGAGTGATATTTACTTTTTTCATGTTGTACCTCCTCAGTCATAATTGATATACGGAATCTTCAACCAGTGCGTCCAACCTCGGTCAGCCAATTCTGTTTTGACAACACCGTACTTGGTACCCATAGCTTCAACGACCTGACCGCCGCCAATGTAAACGCCGATGTGCCCGTCATGCCAAACGGCAAGACCGGGAATGTCCGGCATGGTATCGATGGGACCGGACTCCGTGGCGCTGTAGTACATCTGATTGGCACCGATGTCCGGCATGCCGTGAGTTCCATAGTCAATGGTCATTGTTTCCGGGGACAACCAGCCGTACCCCTTGATGAGTCCCACGCAGTCGGTGGTCCTGCCGCCCAGCCAGTTGGCACGGATAAAATCTTCGTAGCTGCCGACACCGTCAGGATACTGATCCAGTTTGTAGGCAAAGAGCGATTCGGTCAGCACATCGCCATAGGTTCCCCAGACATAGCCCCAACCGGATTCCCATGCGTGGATGGCGTAGGTTACAAGGTCAGCGGCGTTTTTACTGTTGGGATCGGTAAAAGCTGAGATGTCCAAGTCGATACTGCTTCCATCTCCGCGAAGGAACTCACCGTTGTAATTCCCGCCGCCCGCAGCGCCGGCGATCATGGAATAGATGTGGTTGATATTGCTCTTGTCGTCCTCTGTGATCGTCCTGCCAAGCTCTGCTTCCAGATTGGCATACGCTTGATACAGTGAGACCGGAACAGCGATGGTGTATTCTTCTACCGTGCTGGTAACCGTGCCATCGCCGTTCTCGATATCTACCGTGCGGGTACGGGTTTCCCAAGTGTAGAAGCATTCTACGAAGCGGCTTGCCGCCCGTGCGGACGGCGCATTCTCGCCAAAGCAGAGGGCATAAAAAACGGCCTTGATCCGAATCGGGTCAAGGCCGTTTCCGCTTTCCGTTTGCCCATTGACGGAAGCCACTGCCGAATCCAGAAGAGAAAAAGCGGTACGCATCTCCTCAATATGATACCGGAATTCTGCGGGTACTTCTGTTGAGTAACTCACGCCATAGAAGGCTGCAGCTACCGCCTGGTTGTTGTGATCCGCACCTCCGGAGCCAATAGAACACAGAAGTGCGATGAGTACAATGACTGGCGAGAGAATTGCGACCAGCGTCCATCCCACGCCTTTGCGCAGCTTTTCGTTAGAGAGCACCGTCGCCGCGGCTTTTGCGATCATGCCTGCAGATACTGCCATCAGCGACCACCCGCCGTTCCAAACAGCTTTTCCTTATATGCCGGAGCATGTACCTCCAACAGGTAGCGCTCGTTGCCGCACTTGTACAGGCAGACACCGCGCTGGGGAAACTTGATGAGGTTATACTCCGCCTCATCCAGCTGGAGCATCTCCATGTAGCTGCGCTTGTCAATAGAGCCTGCGTTAAACAGGAACTGGTGAGGCGGGATGCTGAACAGCGGCTTGGTCATTTCGCGCACCTGTTCCTGATCAAAGTCCTCCAGATTCTGCGATGCCAGCAGCATGGCGGATTCCTTTTTGCGCACACGCTTGAGGCAGTTACGGATGTACTCAATGGCCGTGGGATTGGACAGCCAGATATACAGCTCGTCCAGTGCTGCTACGGTATTGCCGACCGTCAAAAGCTTATCCGACATGAAGGACAGCACATTGAACAGCATAGCGTTGCGGACATTTTTAGCGGCACTCAGCATTCCCTTGACGCCGAAAACGAGGAAGCGGCTGGAGGTAATATTGGTATGTCCATTGAAGAACTGTGCATCAGCGCCCTTGCACATGGAATGCAGTCCCAACAGCACTTCCTGCAGGAGCTTTTCCGTATAGAGCAGATGAGCGTTTGGATCGTAGCTTTTGAATTCTTCTTCGATCAGGTCATAGAGGTCAGAGAGGATCGGATAGTCTTCCGGTCGCATGCGGCGGAAGTTGCTTCGCTCCGTGATTCCCCATTTCGCATAGAGCTTGGACACCATAATCTCAATGGTGTCGATGTGGGCATCGCTGAAATCCTTATAGGCTCGGAAGAAGTCCTTGAGAAAGGAAACATGCTGTGCCAGCAAAGTGCTTTTGCGGAAGGCTTCCGGCGCTGCCGTATCGTCCGGGTCACCGCCATCATCCCAGCATTTCGGCTCCAGTACATTGATGATGTACTTTCCCGCCATGAGGTCGGCAAAGCAGCCGCCCACGGCCTCGCACATTTCCTGCTGCTCATGCTCGGCATCCAGCGTGATAACGGACTTTCCGGACTCCAGCAGATTGAGGATTAGGAGCTTCATCAGATAGGATTTGCCCTGGCCGGAGTTACCGAGAATGAGGATGTTGGCGGAGGTCTTGTCCTCATCGCGCTGGTCGAAGTCCACGAGGATGTTGCTGCCGTACTTGTCCCGTCCAACATAGAAGCCCTTTGCGTCCGTTTTACCGCTGTAGTTGAAGGGATAAAGATTCGCCACAGAGCTTGCCGGGAGGACACGCTCGAACTGCTGGCCGAAGGCGTTGTATCCCACGGGACTGGCACAGCAGAAGCCCTGCTGCTGACGGAGCAGGAGCCTGTCCACATTGAGCTTGCTCCGCACCAGTTCCGTCAGCACATCGGTCTGGAGCAGTTTCAGCGTGTTATAATCCGAAGCGGTCAGCTCGATATAGACGGCGCAATGGAGCAGCGGCTCTCGGTTGCGGTGCATGGAAGCCACCAGCGATGCCACATCCTGTAGATTGCTTTCCGCCGTGATCGTCTGCTGCAGGTCGTTGGTGTTGGAGCTGCTCATGCGGTTTTTGTTTGCGGCATTCTGGATGATGCGCTTTTCCTCGGCAGGTGTTACCTGGCGGGTGTAGATGCGCAGCGTAATCCCATCCTTTTCACCCAGATGTCGGAGAATAGCCTGCTCATCGGTCTGCGTGGGATACTCCCGCAGCGCCCACACGCAGCGAAAGGTGTTGCCGCAGATGAAGTGATCCGGTTCGAACTTGACCACGGAAGGTGCAATCATATCCAGGAAGGATTTGATACCTGCAGTCTCCCGGCTCTGCGGCGCTGCTTTTTTCGTTTTCTTTGCCAAATGAATCCCTCCTTTACTCACCGACAATAACCCAGCAGTCACCGTCGAAGTCCTCGAACTTTTCTGTTGTCACGTTCTGTTCAAAGTAAACACCCAGCATTTTTTTGAGATCCTGCTCGGTGGCTCGGCGGGTCGTGAAGCCGTTGTCGTTGATGTTCTGCTCGATGCGGGAAAGGTAGGAGAACACATCGGACTCCTGTTCGCCGCGCAGACGGATGATAATATAGAACTCACGGCTGGACGCCATGAGCACTTGAATGCGGTCCAGGTGCTTGCTGTCCTGTTCCAGCAGTCTGCGGACCGCTGGCAGTTCCTCCTGGCTCAGACGCTCCCGATAGAAGTCCTTATTGCGCTCGAAGGATTCCTTGGAATTGAGCGCCAGCATCTCGATCTCCGCCTGTCCCTTTACGACATTCAGCAGCGCATAGATGCGGGCGCTGATGCTGGAATCCGGCAGGACGGAGATGTTAGTGGGCTTGATGATGAAGAACACGAGATTGCCCATACGGGTGGCAATGCAGTAGTCCTTGATCTCCTCAATGCCCATGAGCTGCCGTGTGGAGCAGGCGGCTTTGTCCTTTTTCTGCTTTTTACTCACGACTCCAACCTCCAATCATAGAATTGCTGCTTTGTAATCAGGAACGCGGCGGCATATTTGAGGAAATCCAATATGCTGGTTCCGTCGAATCGAATGCTGAGGAAAGCGTAAACAGCCGTCAGCACCAGCGGCAGGGCGATGCCTGTCTGGGTCAGCGCCAGCACAGAGATAAGAAGCCCCACGCCGATGATGCCGATGTCCCGCAGCTCCCAAAGCCACAGCATGGCTTTTGCGGTCAAATTATCAGGGTAAATATAAATTGCTCTCACCTCCAGAGAATAGAGATGGCCGCAGGTTTCCCTGCGGCCATCCAGTGGGTTGATTATTCTTCTGCGTTATCCAGCGCCTGCTGGATCAGCTGTGTGATGAAGTCCTTCTGCTTCAGGTGATTCTTTTCCAGATACTCTTTCAGTTGGTCGAAGAGTTCTGCGGAGATTTTCACCGCAAGGGTGCGTTCTGTCTGCATATCGTTTCCTCCTTCAAAGTGTTCTGCGAAGATGCGCTCCACATATTCCGCCAGTGTACCCAGCTTCATTTCTTCTTTCTCTGCCATGATTCTTGCGTGAAGCTCTGCCGGGATCATGGCGCAGAGGTTCTTTTTGCCCTCCATCGGTCTGCTCCTTTCCTCGATTTTGCAAGCAAAGCATACCGGAAGAAGTCATGGAAAGCTATTCACAAAACTCAACGAAGAAGCTATGCGAAACGGAAGCAAAACCACCAAGGCAGCTATACCGCCCGAAGGGCTGCGGCAATCCGACCCATGATGAACTCCACACAGGGTATCGCCACACTGTTGCCCAGCGCTTTATATCGGGCAGAGTCCGATGCACCGGGGATATCTGTCCATCCATCCGGAAAGCCCTGCAGGCGCTCACACTCCAACGGTGTCAGGCGTCGGATGAGATAGGCATAGGCTTCCGCCTGTTGGCAAACGAGATCGGTGGCGTCCTTATGCTGGCGGGCGTTTTGTGTGCTGACTACGCCGTTCTCACGGAAATCATCCACACGCTGGCGGCTGTAGACTGCATGATGATCAGTGGCCGTCAGCGTATATGCGATGTCCCGCTGATATCCGATCCCGTTGCCGCCGTTCTGTGGCTGCCGGTCAATGGCGTTTCCGGTAATGCAGAAGGTTTCTTCCTGTTCTACGAGCGGCACGTTGTTTCCGCCGGTTCCATATCTTGCGGACATGGTAGGCGCCACCTGATGAGGACCGGTGTACCGGGCATCAATGCCGTGATTTTCATAGACCAGCGGCTGGTGTCCATGCTCCTGCGCCCGCAGCGTACCGGACACATTCTCGGAGCATTCCATCACGCTTCCGCCCTGGTCATTCAGGCACAGGACGGACGGCATACAGTTTCCGCTGGCAGAGCCTTTTAGCGTAGGAGCCAGTTCCTCGCCATACCCAATGCTCCCAGCAGAGGCGCCGGCTCCTGCCGAGAATGCGGCCGCCACGAAGGTCTGCTGTTTCATTCCCGGCTGTGCATTCAATGCACCCGCAATATCATGTAAGTCACGGACCTCGTCCCTTTGGTTGGCAGCAAAGGCCATGACACCGTTTCTGCCGGTGGACATCCCGCAGTTCACGCCGAGCGTGGCCGCAACATCGCCGGTCAGGTCACCATTGTAGCCGTCAAATCCCTCGACGGTGTCATCCGGCTGCGTCACGAAGGTCTGCATCTGCATATTGGTGGTCGCCATCAAGGCACCGGATACGCCGTGCAGGTCAATGCCCTCATCCCGCTGGTTGATATGGAATGCGTTCAGATCCGTAGGCTGTCCGTCCGGGCGCATCAATCCGGCTTGGATCTTCAACGCCCGTTCCAGCTTCGGCGGCAGAGCTTTTCCGCGTTCAGAAGCTCGGCGCAGGATCCCCAAGCATGCCTTCGGGGATAAATAATATTTTATCGGCGGTGCGTCCTGCAAAATCTGCGACAAGGAAGATCCTCTTGCGTCGTTGGGCGACACCCCAGTATTGAGCATCCAGGCACCGCCAAGCCAGGGAGAAATCAGTTCCCAGTAGGATTCGCCCAGCAGATTGCCATGGCCAGGGGTAAGGTCCAGGGACATAAACGGAACCGCACTTAACTCGGACGATCTCTTCGAGGACGATACGGAAGTCCTCGCCTTTGGGAGTTCCGCTGGAGAAGGCTCCTGGAACATTTTCCCACAGCATATACCGAGGTCGGACAGCGTGACCTGCTCGGCCTCTTTGTTCGTCTGCATTTCTCATCTCCTTTACCAGTCGAACCTGCTCCATAAACAAACCGGAGCGGGCGCCGGATAATCCGGCTCTCGCTCCAGCCACGGATAAATCCTGGCACGGGCTGCCGCCGCAGATGATATCTACGGGCGGCAGTTCTGCGCCGTTGAGCTTTGTGATGTCACCCACATGGATCATGCTTGGGAAGCGCTGCTTCGTGACCTCAATGGGAAAGGCTTCAATCTCCGAAGCCCACACCGGCGTAATGCCGCTGCGAATGGCAGCCAGAGGAAAACCACCGATGCCGTCAAACAGGCTTCCCATAGTGAGCCCGCTCATTTTGACACCGCCTGCACGATCGTGCGCGTGGTATTGACGGCAGCCTGCGCCGTATAAACTGCGGACATGATATTTGCTCTTGTTGTCGTATCCAGGCCAAACGCTCCGGCAATGCGGGGAATCTCGCCAGCCGAAAGCATCAAACCAAGTCCCAACAGTGCGTGATCCTTAAACACCATAAGTCCGGCGATGAGGATAGTCGCCTGCAAAAATGCGGTCAGGCACAATCCAATGATCTGTTTGCACCACTGGATGAAGCCGTCCGTATAGCCACGGGGCACAGAGAACATATATAGACTTCCCACGGCAATCTGGATCAGCAGAATACCTCCGCGCTTGAGATTGGCGAAGAAGACCTTGATGATCGCATACGCCATAAGGATGATGCAGAACAGGATCATGATCCCGCTGGTGATACTGCCAAAGCCGAGAAACGGGCCAGATGTCAGGTCGGTCAGCGATTCCACGGCGCTGAACTCCTGCATAATATCACTTGCCGCATCTCCGATGGATGCACCGTAGCCGGTGATCCCTGCGGTGAGTTGCCCCTGCAGCGTTACCGAAAGCTCATAGAGCCGGACCGGAACGACAGTAAACAGGCTCACGGCCATAAAGCCCTTGATGGCATTGAGCGCGGTTTCGCGGATGTTGCCCCGCCCGCTGGAATACTCGATGCCGCATTCAAAGCAGGCCACGACCAGCCCGGTTCCGTACAACGCCCAAGCGAGATAGGAGAAGAACAGTACGATGCTCTGCACCCAGGACATTTCGAAGAGTTCGACACCCATGTTTCCCATCTCTGCGAAGAAGTTGCCGAGAAAGCCCACGACCTGACCGTAGAACCAATCCACGATCTGGCCGAGGATCTTATCGGCAACAAAATCCCAAATAAACATTGATCGGTTTCACCTCCTCCGGGTGAGGCCGTACCAACTGCTTGGGATATGGCAAAGGCCGTACAGTTGGCACGGCCTTCAAATCATGCTCGGTTTACATTGTCTGCGCCCACTGCTGATCGGCAGACTGGCTCATGTCTTGGAACACTTCCAGATAGTCCGATACTGCGTTGGAGAGCTTCTCGTAGTCCTGCCGGGTGGGGTGATACACATACCAGTCTACTTTTCCATAGTCATCCCAAATGTGCGGGTCAACACCATTGCGGAAGTTGGGGTTGGAAGTTACCTTCGCCCCCAGCAGATCCGAAAAGCGAAGGCGCAGGGTATCCACCTGTCCTTCGCTGCGGTTGAGGATCGTCAGCTGCAGGGCATTATACTGGCTACCGATCATGCCGGTGACGAATTGGATCTTCGCCCGGTTCATATCGCTCAGACGCACATAGCAGGCTCTGCCTACATAGGTGGCATCGGGATACTGCTCTCCGATGATCTTTCGGAGTTCCTGTTCGTAAAAAGTCATTGCCTATGCCTCAAATTCCAATGATCTGCCAGATGTACAGCGGTGCTGTCAGCGTGAACACGAGGCACGCAAACAGGATGGCGGGAGCCGTCCACTCGAACTGGCCACTCTTTCGGTAGTCAAAATAAGCCGTACCAAGTTTGGCGAAGAAAAACACCGCAAGAATCAGGTCGATGGCGGGAAACACCACATTGTTGACGACGGTCTTGATCTGCGTGGATGCCGTGGCCCAGGTGCTTTCCACCGCTCCGGCCACATCGCCGGTGCCGGCAGCAAAGGCCGTGGTTCCCATCATGCAGACCAACAGCAGGGACAGGGTCAGCATCACACAAAGGCGCTTGCATTTCATTTTGCTCATAGATACCTCCAATTCTTGTTGTTATTTTGAGGGTGCGATATGCCATTCTTCCCACAGGTCACCGGCGATGCGCACGGAATCCGTCAGGTTCATACTGAGCATTCCCGTGGGTGTCCAGCAGTCCAAAAGCCAGGTATACGGCGTGTAGCTGCCGTCCGGGTACCAGATAGGTGTGAAGTGGGTCGGGCGGTCATAGGTGCTGTAGGGATTATTTTTGAAAGCGAAGGTGGTACTCTTGCCGCTGACGCTGCGGTTCAGCAGTCTCCAGAAGCCTTCGTACCCGAATTCAGGGAAATAGGTCACGGCATTCTGCGCCGCCGTGACAGCCGCGCTCTGCGTGGTCGTTACTCTGGCCGTTACTTTCTCCTGAATTCCGTACCCGCTTTTCATGGTAGCTGCGGTCGCAGTGGGCGACAGGCTGTCCGGCGTGATGCGCATGGATGCGCTCAGGCTTGCGGCGTAGCTGTTGTAGTCAAACTCCCACCAGCCATGATCCTCCCACCAGCCGTTATCTACCCAGTGATACCAGCGGTCACGGTGAACCACATTGTTATCATCCACCCAGCGATCCGTGTGCCAGCACTTCTCCCAGTTCTCTACCCATTCCCAATTTTCCTGCCACCAGGGTGACCAAATGCCCCAGGAAGCGGATGTTACCTGTTCTTTCTCTGGAATAGAGACCAGACGGAAACGGTCATTGCGGTCATCCGCCACCGGGTTGGGCGGATCGTTGCCGTCCAGATCCACGATGTTACAGGTGATCATGCTCTGCGCCGTGCCGCCGCCAGACACGCTGACGGCAATCGTAATGACGCATGGCTCTGACGGCGTGTGCCACTTCACCCATACCAATTGACTGTCGCCGTCCGGATAGTAGACATTGCTGACGGTGTAAGTTCTGCCTTGAATCACAAAGCGAACAGTCACAGGATTATCCGGGTCGGACTGCCCGCCGCTCACCTCCACCGAGGAGATCACATCGGTATCGACTCGGTATTCATAGTCGAAGTCGTTTACATCGGGCGGCTCCAGCTCACCGTTGAAGCGGACGACACCGATGCCGAGGGACAAGATGATCTGATCGTTGCTGACCTTGCTGTTTGTGCTGCCGGACCATGCGGGATAGCCCAAGTCAGCTTCTTCAAGGAAGATGGCCAGCGGCAGATTCTTATGGGTCAGCGATCCCATCTTGCTTCGTAGATCTCCGTTTACCTTTTGGTCATAGAGCGCCGCTTCCGTGGCCGTCATGGCATAGTAGGCTCCACCGTAGACGAAGTAGGCGATAGGCTCGACAACGATTTTGTAATCGCCGGCAATAAGCGTATCAAAGTCTATTCCCACATATCCGGCAATCGCCCGAATGACTTGCTCGTCTGTAAAGTAGCTTCGAATCGCCGCAATGCTGGCGGGATAGTCGCCGGACGAAATGATGCGAGGCAGACTCTGCGCCGGACGGACGCAGACATAGCCGCCCACGACAGGTGACAACGCCCGCCCGCTGTTATAAGAGAGCTTGGATACCTTTCCGAAGTGGATCATGTTGGTGCTCGGATTCTGATTGCTCCAGTCAACGGTATTTCCCACGACAGCGTGGCTGTCCACATTCACCACGGAAATGCGGACACCGTCCATACCCGGATTCCAGTAGTTGGTGGATGTGCCGCTGCCCATGCCGCCACCACCGCCATCGAAGTTGCCGTCACCGGTGGCATAAGCCGGAACAACCGCACCCAGCATGAGCACAAGGGAAAGAATAAGTGCGAGAAGTCTCTTCATGGATTCCTCCTTTCAACGCTTCGGAAAAAGAAAAGGCGCAGCCATTTCTGACTGCGCCATGCTGATTGGGAGTACTGTTAGTTCCCGCCGCCCATTTCACCGATTTTATTTCCGTTTTCGTAGATGTCCTGTCCGTCGATGACCGTGTTATCGCCGCTGCTGTCTACATAGCCGAAGCCCGGCACATATACCTGACCGGAGGAGTTCGTGCTTCCTGCGGCAGGCTGGGATTCCGCAGGCTTGGAGGTGGGCTGTTCCGGATATGTGGGGTGCGGTTCATCCTCTGTCTTGCGTTCCGAGGGCGGCACATCCTCCGCTTTGTGATCATCCGGAAGTGTCGCCGTGCCGCTGGGCGATTCCGGCTTTTCTGGAGCGTTCGGTTTAACAGGGTTCGCCTGGATGGTCTGCTCCGTGCCGTTGGAGTTTGCACCCTGGCCGGGGTCACTCTGTTCCGGCGTCAGCGAGGGGACATTCACATCTCCCTGGCTATTGTTGATGTTCACATTGGGATCGTTGCTGTCCGACTGACTGCCGGATACCGTTCCGGAGGGCGTCACCGTATTTCCACCGAAGCGTCCGGCGATCCCGATGACGGCCACACCGCAGAGCAGGCAGCAGGCGGTGATGAGGATGATCCGTTTCGTCTTGTCGTTCATTGATTTTCCTCCTTTTTCTGATTTATCTCTTGATTGGACAATACCACACCTTTCGGCGTAAGTCTATTGGGAAAGCGAAACTTTTTCAGAATACCGGCACATATTTGGCTTCCGTGTGCAGCGTCATTTCAGCTGCGGGCAAAAGGTTTCCAAGAAAGCGTACCGGTACCTCCAAGCGGATCTCCACTGCGGCGGTATAGCCCTTGCTTTGGCCGGAACTGAGGGCGTTGTTGCTCAGCTCCACGCTCAGGCCAGAGATGGTATATTCCACGTTTCCGTTTGAGATCTTCTGATATCCGCTGCCGGTGTTCTCCAGTCCAAGCGTTGATGCCAGCTGACCGTACACATCGCCGGTATCCACGCTCTCATCCCATCGGCCTGTGCCGTCCGGATACCAGCCTGCGGCATAGCCCTCCCGCACAGCGTGGTACACATCATCATAGTTGTCGTTGATGGTGGAGATGACCGCCTGTTGGGCAGCCTCCTTGACACCCTGGGCAATGATCCACACCCGGCTGAACTCCGCGACCGTGCAAAAAAGCATCAGCAGGACCAGCACGATGGCAAGGATCATAGGGGTGCCCTCGCCGGGGTGGCGGCGAAGGAAATGGTGCTTGCTCATTTCCAATACACCTCCGACTTTCCGGTGGCCTCCGACCGCAGCGTAATGGGAAATGAGCCGAAGCCACCAAACAGGCCGATGTCCATGTCCAATGTCAGCGTTACGGTGACTTCCTCGTTGAGCTGGATGCGACCCGTTTTCGACCAGCGGATATTGGGATCAAGTCCGGTGCTGTCGGTGAGTGCTGCGGCACGGCGGCTGGTTTCCGTTCCGACTCTGCCGGAGATCTCCGCTTCCCGCACCAGCTCCACCGCATAGGTGTCAAGCTGCTGCTTGGCGACGAATACCGGCAGGATCCGCACCGCCAGTGCCAGCACCAGCATGGCACAGACCACCAACACGCACACATCGATATAGCCCTCGCCGGAGTGCCGTTTTCGTAATTTCTTCATAGGCATTCCTCCTTAAAACAGCGAACCCAGCGAGTTGATGATCTGGTAGACGATAATGACGATGTACGTCAGCATGAAGCACATGAGCATGAGGAAGCTGAACACCCGGATCTTTGGCGGGATCTTCGCCGCCTTGGCTTTCAGGCGCTGCAGCTCCAGCGCTTTCAAGTCGTGGGAGAGCATTTGAAAGTACATCCGCCCATCATCGCCCCGCAAGATGCCGACGAGACCGCGGACGATATCCGAAATGATAGCAGAACCCATACGGGCTTCGAAACGGATGAGCGCCGCTTCATAAGAGGAGGAGCGCATATCCGCCGTCAGCACATCCAGTTCACGGGCAAAGTCGGGCCCGGCGTGTTTCTTGTAGTTCTCCAGAATACGCAGGACATCCCGGCTGGCGGCCAGTTCCTGATGGATGGTCGCCACGAAGCGAGGCAGTTCACCCTCCACCAGTTCCATTCTGGCCTTGCACAGCTCATCCGCCCGACGGCTCTCCTTGAAGTAAGTGAGCAGCGCCAGTATTACCACCAATGGTGTCAGGATGGGCAAGATCAGGAGGCACGGGATGATCCCCAGCAGGATGAGACAGGGCTTCAGAACGGTGTAAGCCGTAAAGACCTCGGGGGTCATATCCAGTCCTGCGGCAGTCAGCTTCGTTTCCAGCCGTCTGCGTTTGTAGGCATCCAAGCGGATCAGCGGAGCCAGCTTCAGCGACCATCCCAAGACGAGCGTCTCCATAGATTTCACAAGACTGCGCTCCTTGCGTCCTGCGGAGATGAGGGCACGCTCCGTTGCCAGCCTGGGGATCTTCAGTAGGTCCGCCAGAACGAAATACAGTCCGGCGGCCAAGGCGGCACCGAACAGGAATAACAGCAATTTCACCCTCTCACCTCCGATACTCAATGGGCTGCGTCAGCTTCACGACGAATGCGAAGGACACGAACACAGCGGCAAGGCAGACAGCGATGACCATTTGACCGGGGATGGTGGCTACCAGTGTGTGATACCAGTCCTTATTGATGAAGCGCACCAGCGGAATGTTGATCAGCACGAGGATTGCCATGGTGATGAACTCCTTGCGGGGGCCAAACACCAGATTTTCCAGTTCCGCATTGACCACCCGCATATCCGACAGCTTGCTGACGATGGGCGTCAGAATGCTTGTCAGGCTTCGGTCTGTCTGACAAGCCATTACGGCATCGCACCATTCCCGCCAGACCTCATTGTCGATGGCGGCTTTCAGGTCAGTAAGCGCCGCATCCATATCCGGGTCGATGTGCTTGATACGCATCAGGAAATGCTGGAATACCTCCTGCACCGGAGGGTGCAGATAGCGAACATTCTCCTCCACGGCCTGCTGAAAGTTCTCGGTGCGCAGGTAGGCTGTAGTAATGACGGACAGCGCAGTTTCCAGTTCTGCTGCCACATCCTTTTTGAAGCTGCCCGCCGTGAGCTTGACATACCAAAATGGGGTCAGCATCAGGCCGACAGCCAGTACCGGCACGAGGAATGCGTTTCCTGCGGCAATGGCGATACAGGCACCCAGTGCAAAGCAGAGCATAGAGGTGAAACACACCAGCGGGAACTTGTCTGTCCGTCCGGAGGCTGCCAAGACCGCCTGCGCCTCGGTGATCTCACGCCGGAGGAACCCCGCCTTTTTTCGCCTGGTCGTCTCGTTGATATCGGCACGGATACTGCCGGGAGCTGCGGTCAAGCGGGCAAAGAGTCTGTCGCTCAGTTCTCGCGGCGAGACATGCAGCACCATAAAAAGCCCTGCAATCATGCCGATGCAGGCGATCAGCTGGATCATAGTCATTCATCTTCCTCCTTTCCTTGAACGAATTGCGCCAACTCTCCAAGAGGCATCCCATTTTCAATGAAACGGTGCCGCAGGCTTTCAGATATTTCCTCACATTTCCGGTGCTCACCCTCGATGATGAAGCGGTTGTCCTCCAGATGGTTGTCTGTGATGTGATACTCATAGAGCTTGTGGAGTCTGCGGCTTCCGTCCGGCAGGATCTCACATTCAGAGATGTTGGTGATGCGGCGCTGCTTATTCTCCAACTGGCGGCAGTAGACCACAATAGGGTACGCCTCGGTGACATATCCCATGAGGGTATCGTCCGGGGTGTCCACGGCGCGTTTGCAGAGGGACACCATGCGGCGGTAGGTGCCCTCACTGGAATTGGAGTGGATAGTGGTCAGCACCGCAATGCCCACACGGGCAGCCTCCTGCGCTGCGTTGGCCTCCGGGCCGCGCATTTCGCCCACGCAGATAACATCGGGGTTGAAACGCAGGGCAATATCCAGCAATGCGATCTGGTCGATACGCTGGCGCTCATTCTCGCTGTCGCGGGTCTGTGTGTGGACGACGGAGTTCGTCACCCTGCCGTCACGCTCACGAATAAGTTGGAGTTCCCTTGATCCATCTTCAATGGTAAAGATGCGCTTGCGGTCCGGGATGGTGGAGAGGAGCCAGCCCGCCACGGTGGTCTTGCCGGAGGAAGTTGCTCCCGCCACGCAGATAGACACGCCATAGCGCAGGCAGGCGGACAAAAAGTCCAGCATTTCCTCTGTGGCCGTGCCACTCTGCACGAAGTCCGCCTTGCTGAGATTTCTGGGATTCACGATACGGATGGATGCGGCAACACCGGCATCCTCATCCAGCACCGGCGTTTTGATGACCGAGATACGAATATTCTTTGCCAATCGGGAGGTAATGATGGGGCTGGCATTGTCCAGCACCTTGCCGGAGTTCTGCAGCATACGGCGTATGACGTTGGCGGCGTGTTCCGGCGAATCGAAATGCTCCTCCAGCTTGGCGGTATGACCGTCCGAATACTGGATCTCAATGTCCCGCCAGGAGTTGATATCGATCTCCTCAATGCCGTCCGCGAAGATGTACTTGGTTAAAAATCCGTACTCTGCCATTTCCGTGTACAGAGCGTCCACCAGTTCAGAGGCCGTCATGCCATCCACAGCAATGCGGTTCTCCTGCAGATACCGTGCCATGCGACGCTTCATCTGCTCTTTGGCATCCGAGTTATCCTCTGTGATGAGGGTGGCGTAGGTTTCCGAGAGATAGCTCTGCACCTGACTGAGTGCCTCCGCAAAGGTGACGCCTTTCTCCTGCGGTGCAAAGAAGAGTTCGCTTGCACGTGGTGCTGTTGCAGCTTCCGCGAAAAGCGACCTTCCGGTGCGCTCCTCGAAGGAGATGTCATGCACCTCTGCCTGTTCTGGCTTTCTCTCCGGTTCTGCGGGGGCGGCCGGGGCGAACAGGGAGTTGCTTCGTCTTTCACCAAGCAATCAGAACACCTCCTCACAGATCCGGTCGATCTCCTTGCGGAATGCGCGGCTATCCTTCATGGAGAGGTCCGCCAGCAGCTCACCGGCCAGATACTGCTCCTCCAGCTCCTGCGAATACGGCAGCCGGAATACTACGCTGCCCAGCACCTGACCGATGCGGTCTGCCGCCTGAAAGGGCTTGATGTTGGATGCTACCCGGTATTGCTTGTCTTTGTCCCATTTCAGTTCTCCCAGAAGCGGAAGCTGACTGGAGAGGTATCCGACCGATTTCAGGTCGCAGCTGGCGAGCTGCAGAACGCTGTCCGCTTCCATCAGCGCCACAGCGGAGAGAATGTCGTTTGCGATGTAGCTGGAGCAATCAATGACCACATAGGGTACGATCTCACGGAGTCTGCGGATGAGCTCCTCCGCCTGCTGCTTGGTGCAGGGCGCATAGGTGTACTCGTTTTCTTTCTTACGAAGGCCAAGCATCGTCAGGTGCGGCAGGCGCTTGAGGGTGGTCAGATTATGCTTGATGAGATTTGCGGAGATGTGCTGGGCGGCAAAGATGCTGCCGAGAGATTTATCGACCTCCAATTCCGAGGGAGGGCAAATGCAGGGCATCATAGGCGCGGTCATATCACAGAGGAGCAGCACCGTATTTTTCTTCCGGGCTGCCAAATGCTTTGCGATTTTGACTGCCGTTACCGTCTTGCCACAGCCGGGACTGCCCCAAACGGCGAGGATGCCGCCTCCGGACTCCTCCATCGGCTCCAGCTCCTCCGGCTCCGTATTGCGGCGAAAGAGGCTGCCTTTCAGGAAATTCATTCGGTGGCCTCACTTTCCGCGGAAGGCTCCGCGCCCTCGCTTTCCTTAGATTCCGTACCCTCTGCGGTTTCGCCACTGTTCTCCGGCTCCGGTTCTGCGTACAGCTCCTCGATCAGGGCATCCTGCGCCGCAATGAACTTAGCGGCGTTTTCGGGCGTTCCGCGATACACCAGCGCCAGATGCAGCTCACTATCCTGCTCCAGCTCCGCCAGTACCTTAGCTTGCTCAGTGGTCACCAGCAGTGTCACGGTGGAGGGCAGTTCCTTTTCATCCACCACCTCACCGGTATTGGCATCGTACCCAGAGGATGCGGTCACCGAGATGACCTCCACATACTGCAGCTCCGGAGGAATGGCTGTTTCACCCTTGCCCTGATAGTCCGCGACGATGACCGTGACGATATCGCCGCTCTCCAGCTTGCCGGAAAGGCCAGTGGCAAAGCTCTTGATGGTAACGGAGATGGCCTGCTTTGTGCCGTCCAGATTATAGAGATAGGCATTCTCTGCCGCAGGGACAGCCGAGAGCTTGCTGGAAAGGATATAGTCTCCCGCTGCCAGATCCGCAGTTGCGTACTTGCCGATGACCTCTTTCTTGTCTGTCATAAGGTTCTGCGGCAAATTGTAGGCACCGACCTCTACCGTCTGGACCATCTCGGCGGTGATCTCGTCGCCTTCCTTGATGTCCTTCGTCACACGGATGATCTCCGTTTTCTCACTGGCGCTGCGGCTGAACAGCGGCGTAACACCGAAGCAGATGATCAGCGCCAGCAGGATACACAGCACACCGATGACGGTGCGATTGCGAAAAATCTTCAAATCGTTTTCCTCCTTATAGAAAATATGCGGGAATAAAAGCCACTGCGAAATATGGCACCAGCGGCTGCTTCTTTGCCGCACTCTGCCGCAGTGCCGGGAATGCACGCATGACAAGGGATGCCAGCAGGAGCGCGACGGACATAAATAAGAATCCCGTGAGTACCCGTCCAACTCCCAACACAAAGCCTACCGCCGCAGCTAACCGCCAATCCCCGCCGCCCATCAGGCCAAAGCCTGCACAGAGGTAGAACGGAAGCATTGCCAGCAATGCCCCCAAAAGGGAGGCGGGGCTGATGGTGATCAGCCCCGCCAAAGCAATGACGATGCAGACGATGTTGCTGACGGTCCGGGTCCTCAGGTCATCCACTGCGGCATAAATGAGACAACCGCAGAAGAGGATCGCCTGCGCCCAGTGCATCAGCCATTGTAGCTGAACATTTCCGTGATCTTCTGGGTTACCGTGGGCATGACCGTATCGTTCAGGATAGCATAGAGGCCAGCCAGTACCAGCGCACCCAGCACAACGGCGATCAGCACCTTGACGGCAGTGTCGATGTAGCCCTCCCCGGCATTGCTACAGACGGCACGGCGGTTGAAGGCAAGCACGGCAGACATGGAATTGACCGCGGCGGTCTTGACGCAAGTGACAGCGGACTTGGCGGTATGGGTGATCTTCTTGATGAACTTCTTCATGAAATACTCCTCCTATAAATTCAAAAGTTTTTTGTTGGTGAGTTCGGTCATTTGCGTGTTGCAGGAGGCCCACGGCCCCGCACAGACAGCAAAAATGCCGGGCGGTCATCTCCCGTCCGGCTCACAAGGTCATATTGATGCATGGGTCCTGCTTCTGCTCGAACCGGATCGACTGGAAGCCTACCCGGTCACAGTAGTAAAATTCGCTGCCGGAATCGTCATACAGCTCCACCACATCCGACAGCGCCATACGGTAGCCCTGGTATCCGGGAGGCGGAGTATCCCGGCAGATGGTATAGATCTGCTCCAGATCGCTGGTGCCGAGGTCGCCGTCGAACACGAGCGTGTAATTTTGGGCATCCGGCTCTCCAAACTTCCGTACCTGATCCTCGTACCCGATGAAGCGCATTGCCACGTCCACATCCTTTTTGAGCTGCCAGATGCGGCAGCCCTTTCGCAGCTGTGCCGGTTCTTCGCCGGTCACCTCGCCGGATACGAGACGGTCAAAGATCCCGTCCTCCCAACGGGGCGTCAGATTCATGCGGCTCAGATATTGGTTGAGTTCGTCCGTGCGGAACATTTCATCCACCACGGCGGTATCCGCCTTCACATATCCCACAGGATTACCGTAAAAGATGAGCCGATTTCGGTTATCCACGGTGAATCGCACCAAGTTCCGTCACCTCCTTTCGCACCGTGGCGCTTACATCTGCTGTTCCATGCCCTGAGCGGGTGCGTCCTCACTCTGCTCCATGCGTTCCTGCAGCCTCTGCTCGTAAGCATCGTTGACCGCATCCACCAGCGCAGTCCTTGCCTCGGCGGTGACGGCATGGAAGGTGTCGTTATACACCGTCTCGCCGTTTTTCTTGTAGGACTCCTGGGGCATGGAGATGAAGCGCCCCTTGTCCGTCTCAATGACACGGAGGCCGTGGACGGCAAATGCGCCGGCGATGGTAACGCTGGCATAGGCTTTGGTTTTGTAGTCGCCGTCCACCATACGGTCGATCCTCGCCTCGACCTGGGGTGCAGGGCCTTCCTGCTGCTTTTTCTTCTGCGTTGCTGCCATAGATTTTTTCTCCTTCCTGTTACATGGATTGGTTGTTCATACCGGGGGATTCGGCGGCTTCTTCCTGCTGGAACTGCGACAGACTCTCTTTGGCCCAATCGGGCAGGAATTTCTCATCCAGCACGCCGACAAACTCATCCCGGTTCCACCTGGTCATTTCACCGTCACTCAGACAAGTGCAGCGCACCGAGCGCCCAATAGCGTGGGGACTGCATCCGAAGCCGTCGTGGGCATACCACAGCTGGTTTTCCTGACTCCAGCAGGACTCTTTCAGCGTATCGGGGCTGAGTACCAGCACCTTACCGATGTAATCCTGCTCGGCACGGTCACCGACGCAATGCTCGGGGTCAAACAGCCCCAGCTTTTGATACGCTTCCCGATAGAGGTCTACGAAGCCATCCAGTATGGCGGGGTGACTTCGGACGGTGATCTCGGCATTGTGCCGCTCGTCCTGCGGAATATATCTTCGCGCCGCCCACTGCTTGTTTGCTCTGCTGAAACGCCCGTCCCAGGAAAGTTCCTGCAGGGTGGTGGCCAGTACCCATTCCGTGCGCTTGTAGCCATATTCCGCAAGCACAGGTTCAAGGCAGTCCTTCTTTAGGTGCATTCCATCGAAGTTCTGACGGATCGTCTCCTCGATGGCATTCCGGCAGGCAACATTGGCGTGGTAACTCTCGCGCCACATGGGAAGCTGATTTCTTTCCTTGGCCTCCTGTGCCGAGTAGGGATAGAGATACTCGTGATCCTTAGTCATCATCCGTATCCTCGGTAATGACCACGGCACCGTCGATGACCTGGATGTGCAGATCCTTGTCCAGAAGTCCTGCATCCCCAAACGCCTCGAGGGGAACCGGAATCGTGATCGTATCCTCATACTCGTCATCGACGCTCTCATCAACGAGCGGAGTTTTATCCTCCGCATCCGAATTGCACAGTGCGTCCAAGGTCATACTGCGGGCGAGACGCACCATGCCCTGCAGTACATCTCTCGTTTCGACCAGTGTCATATCCTTCTTGAGAAGAATGATTGCGTTGTCCATCGTGTGAAGCTCCAGCGTGTCAGTCTCATCGAGTTTGCTCAGGATCAGGGCGGCGTGCTGAACAACAACCCTGCCGTCATTGGTGTAATTGATAAACTTCATATGGTATCCTCCTTTAATTTGTCGTTTTGATTGGCCTTTCCGGCTCATGGATCAGTTCATACCGGGCCTCGCTGCCGCAGTTCAGCAGGCTCTCCAAACTGAGCTGCCAGTAGGCTTTGCGAGGATCATAGTTGGTGATGATAACTTCCTCATATTCGCTGCCCGCCGTCTGGGACATACTGTTGGGGCGCACAACGCGGAAAATGTAGAACTCCTGATACAGTTCGCAAATGTACGGGCAGTAGTTATAGGACACCATGACATAGCCCTGGCTGTTCAGAAGCGTGTCATGGAGACGCTGGTGATTTTCCTTTGGGAAGGCTACCTCATAGCATTCGGCCTCAAAGTACGGTGGGTCACAGTAGATCCATGCGTCGCCACGGTCATACTGGCGGATGACATCCTCAAAGTCTTTGTTCTCTACAATGACATTCGCCAGCCGGCGAGAGCACTCCCAAATCAGGTGGAAGAAGCGGCGGATATCGCAGGGCTTACCACCGAATGATTTGGAGCTGCCGCTGAAGCTGTACCGAACCAGTTTGAAGAAATCTGCGGCACGGCGGACATCTCCACGGGGAGCACGCTCCAGCAGGAGCGTGCGGATGGCTTCGGCCTCGGGCGGTTTAAGCAGGATCTCGGTCAGTTCCATTTCCTCCTGCAGGTAGTCATCTGTGATCTCGCCCTTGGAGAGAAACTTGTACAGGACATTGAAATCATCCCGCGTGTTCAGAGGCAGGAAGCCCAATTCCGCCAGTAGCGCTAAGGGGCGGTTTTTCACACAGCAGAAGAGATTCGTAAGATTGCTGTTGAAATCATTGTAGACTTCCATGCAGCCCGGCTGGATGGGGCGGCTCATGGTTACCGTGCCGCTGCCACCGAAGACATCGATGAACCGGCTGTAGTGATCTGGAGCCATCTTGTTGATGATCCACAGCAGCTTGCTCTTGCCGCCCACCCAGGGAATAAAGCTGTTCAAGGGGCATCACCCCCATCCAGCGGGAGAGACATCTGACCGGTGTCCACATAGTCCGGCAAAGCACTGGACAGGCCACGCTCCGCAAATGCGATCTTATTGATCCGGCTGCGGAGCTGCCGGATGGTGCGCTCCAGCTCCTCGGCAGTAGCGGCGTAATAGTAGCCGCCCTCAAAGCTGCAAACGGGAATGCCGTCACCGCGCAGGGCGTTGATCTCCCGGCGCAGCTCAGAACCGCGCATTTGGAAGCTGCACTCCAACTCCCGGCTGGTGACGGCATTTGCCTCGCCCTTGTGGTAAAGCGCAAGATATTCCGCGAGGGCTTCGTTGATTGCCACAGTTCCTCCTTTCCGGAGCCGTTATCCCGGAATAGGAGACAAAAAGAGCGCAAAAAAGAAGGGGTCGCTTTTCCCCGTCCGGGAATACGGCCCCTTGCTGTGATATTTTTTATCCATTCCGTTCATTCAGAACGGACGGCGTTCTATATGCTCCTGTGAAACATACCGCGTCTCCCATATACTTTAAGAACGGATACCGTTCTAAAGGAGACTACTGTATGGACCAGATAGCGTTGGGAAAACGAATCAAAGCAGCCCGTGAAAAAGCCTGCATGACACAGGAAGAGCTCGCCGCCGCTGTAGATTACAGCGTTGATCACATGAGTGTAGTAGAGCGAGGCGTGAAGGCTCCAAAACTGGAGAAGTTGGTCGCCATCGCCAATGCACTCAATATTGGAACAGATGAACTCCTTCAAGATGACTTGAACACGGCAACAATGCTTCATGCCACGGAAATCTCCGAACGACTTAAGATGCTTTCTCCAGAAGGACAGCGTAAGGTAATGAACGTACTGGATGCCCTGATTGCAGAGTTGAAATGATAAGCGGCACAGAGGTTTGCACTTTTTGCAAGCCTCTATTTTTTTCGACAGAGTTCGACGCTTTCTCTCAAAGCTCCTATGCTATTGTAGCTCAAAAAGAACGGTTCCCGTTCAAAAAACAGCAAGGAGTGATTCTATGAAGAGAAAGAACATCTGCGCCGAAGCAGCACTGCGAGAAGTGGCTCGCAAAAACCATACTACCGTGGAAGAAGTGCGGAAAGAGATTCGGCTGGCGATGATAGCGGCGATGTGTAATCCAGACCCTGCCATACAGAAAAGATGGAACGCGATTCCTCATGCTGGCGACACACTCACGCCGGAGGATTTCATTACATATGTTGAAAGTCAGTGTCGTTAAAAACGGCATTACGCATTTCCATAGTGGCTCGATTAGGTCCTTTGCTTATTCCATCGTCATTGCTTGTTCTTGAGTTTCCTGCACCGGAGTCTGCATCGGCTGATAGTCCTCCCGATGCAGCAGGCCGTAGGAAGTAAGTGCAGCATTGTCATCCTTGATGATCTCGTTCCCGTAGGTGAAGAGATTTACATGAGGCAGGAGCAGTTCCGCCGAGTGGGCATCCATTGTGAAGTTCAGTTCATCAATGGCCGCCTCCTGCGGCGAACTGATCTCCGGCGTGAGGATGTAATCCCCGATATGCTCGGCAAGGCCCGCAGCAGTAGCCAGATCCGTTACCTCGAAATGCTCCAGCAGGGCTTTCAGCTTCGGGATCTGTTTTTCGCGGGAAGGCATAGCCTCCACTGCCTCCGCAAAATCGTTGAAGGCATCCAGCTCCATTGGCAAGTCAGCAAACTCTGCCGCCTGTGGGATGATCCCGTCATAGTCGAGGACCATAGCACCCTCCCAGCCGTCCGCTCCGAGCTGCTTCTGCACTTCCCTCAATGCTTCAGCAGACGCAGGCAATTCCAGCGTGACGGTGCGGTCATCTTCGAGGTCAGGATGAAGGCCAAGGGTGAGCCGGAAGAGATATTCCGGCTTTTCGGGAAGTTCCTTGGCGCAGGGTGGTGCGGTGACCAGTTCACTGTGCTTCACCACATAGCCGCTCCGTGTGAATGTGCCGTTTTCGCCGGTACGCAGGGCTTTGCCGATTTTGCCAAAGTCCAGCATCTCGAACACATCGTCGGATAGACCGTCCAGTTCCTCCATGAAGCCGTTTTCCGCATAGAAGCGGCCCAGTTCTGCGTCACTGGTCGCGCCGACCACATGGCAGCAATCTGCCCCCGCGCTGACTGCCAGATTTCTCAGATCCTGCATGGTGAGAATGCCGCCATTGGATTCTACCTTTCTCTGAATTTCCAGACGGAGCAGGCCGTCAAACGCTTCCTGCTCCGTTTCATCCAGCACAGCCAGACGACCGGCAAGATCGTTCAGTTCATTGAGGCTGGCGTCCAGTTCCATCAAGTGAGGAGCGAGATACTCGAAGCCATAGTAATCGTCAATTTCCAGATACAGCTCCTCGTTCTCCTGAAGCTGCACCTTGTCCATTGCATCGTGCAATTCCCACGGGGAAGCGGGCAGTTCCAGCCTTGCGTGGGCCTCACTATTGGGTGCGTCCAGCTTTGCCAGATAGATGCCAAATATCTTTTTACCCAAGGGTCATCCCTCCCATCTGCGGAGCATCCTGCTTATAGTAACCGGGGTCTGCGCCGGGGACGCCCCAGCCGAACATGGAACCCGTTTTCATGGCTTTCTCCTGCGCGGGGGTAACGCCAAGCCGCTCGTTGTTATAGTCCGCTATCTCACGGTTATGCGCTGGATCGTTCGTGGACCAGTCGCTGGGATAGTAGCCGCTCTCGCCGCGCTTGATGCAGATGAGCTCACCGGTGCCGGGGAGGGTGGAGAAGCACAGCTCCGGCAGTCCATCCGCCAGCTTGGGAGCGAATAATTCCTGTTCCGTCTGGATACTCCACTCGTCCGAATTCCAAAAGTGGACATACAATTCGCCACCGTCATCCACGGAAATCTCCCGCTGCTCAAAGCCCTCGCCCCAGCCGTCCGAAGCCTGTCCGGTGAGATATTCCTTTAAGGTTTCCAGCTCTGTGTCTAATAATTCTCCGGCGACGCGGCATTCCGCCACGCCCCAGAGCTGTCGGTCACGCACCTCCACGGCGAAGACGGCAGAGTGGACCTTGCGATTGACACTGTCGGCCTCATCATACCAATGCATGAGACCGCGCTCGGTTTCCTCCGGCATCCGGTTTTTCACCAGTGCCGCCATGATCTGATCCTGATAGCCGCGCAGCTCACGGCCCTCCAGCAATGTGCTGCTGTCATCGAGATCGCCGTACTCGTTCCGCTCATAGAGATCGGCGGTCAGGGGCATATACAGCTTGAGGCTGGTCAGCTTGGGCGGCAGCACGGTGAAGCTGTCCTTGCCGGGGGCGAGCGGCAGTGTGCGGCCATTGTTCCACTTCATGAAAATTTGTCCTTCGTCATCCACGAAGTCCACCTCACCCTCGGTGCCGGGAAGAATGGGCGCGTAGGGATCGTCCATAGCGTTCAGCCGGATGCGGGTGCCGGGGGGATATTGCTCCTTGATAAAATTCACCATTTTTCTGTCCATCATCGTTTCCTCCATGTTTTGCTCCCTGTCGTAAAACTCCAGCTCGTAGATCACGCCGCGATCTTGCTTTCGGGTATCCTTCACCTTGATCGTTGTACCATCAAAGATGTAATTGCCGGCTTTTCCAAAATCGGTGTAGAATCCTTTGCCGTGGTTGCAGGTGGAGAAGGGATGCTCCGGCTGATCCTTGATCTTGGAATAGAAGCCCACCGTCTGCACCGTGGTTACCACACGAGTCAGCCCTACCATATCCGCGTGATTGGCGTGGCTGACGGTCTTAAACTCCACACCGGGGCGGATGAACCGTTTCAGCTCGGCAAGGCTTTTGAAAGCGACCGGCTCTCGCTGCTTTTTTGAAGCGTCCATTACATTCCTCCGAAGGTCATGCCCTGCTCGGGTCGAGGCTCGTGTTCCTCCTGCCGACAAGGGGCTTCCTCGCCGTAGAAGTCGAAGATCATGTCATCCACCTGCTTGCGAACAACGGGATCGTCGGTCAGCACCTCGTAACGGAAGCCCGTGGTCGGGCGGTACGGAAGTTCCTCCTGTACGCAACGGAGAAATTCGTCCGCATCTGTAAATTCCTGTGCATCGCCGTTGGCATAGGTGACGCGGCCCACCAAAGGCTTGTCCCGCGCCATGTTCTGCCGCTGGACGGTCAGATCATAGGCCGTACAGTAGCAGTTATAATCGCCCGGAGACGGATTGCAGCGCAGGCAGTAGCGGTAATGCTCGGTTTCCACGATGTAGCCGTAGTTCTGTGTCCAGCCACCGCTGATTTTCCCGCCGTGTTCATAGCAGAATCGCTCCATTGCAAAACGATTTTTTAAGACGCTCTCCCGCAGCGTGTCCACGACCTGCTGTAGCTCCGCCTTGAACGCGGGGCTATTCAGCTCCTCCGGGCCACGGGGCCACCATGTATGCCAGAACTCATTGCCGCTGCGCCCGAAATCCATGCGGACATGGCCAACGGTACCCAGCCGCTTATCTTCTTCGGGGTGCGGGGTATAAAATAAGCCCGCCTCCTCCGGGCGGGCAGGTCGGATATGAAATTTCATGTTCTCCGCGGGATAGGGGAGCTGATGCGCCTCGCAGAACTCACGGAGCGTCATGTTGACTTCATCGAGAAAACCGAGCTCATCCCGCACATCCAGCCGCCCGGACTTAGGCATTGCCAGCTTTTCCGGCATCAGCACCGAGCCTGCGTGGTTGACCACAACATTTTCTTCCATGTAGCACAGCTCACCGGGATCATCGTCAGAGCCGCGAATGTCATAGCAGTACCAGCCCTTCGGCACGGTATCACGGGCAATACGCCCGTTGGTGAACAGCGCGGGCTTATCAAATACTTCAATGTGTTGGAATTTCTCTGTTCTTGCGTTTACAGCCATTCGGTGTTCCTTCCTTTCATTTTTGGTAACGGCAAACATACTACACATCTGCCGCAAAGTCTACTGAAACATTTGCTGCCCCTGCGTCTGCTCCGGGAAGGGCGGGTCCAAGCGGCGCAGCAAGCCGAACTCTGTTTTTGTCACGCAGTCATTTTCCATGCAGTCCTGACCGTATTTCTCAAAATCCATGTAGCCATCCAATTCATAGATGGCTTCATCGTCCAGCCCCAGCGTTTCCTGCAATCGCTGCTGACCGTAACCGTAGGCACCTTCTACGATGCGCTGGTAGTTGTCCAGATTTCGCAGCAGCTCACAGGCACGGTGCAGGGTTTCCGGATTCTCGGCCTCCAGCACGGCGGCGTAGGTCAGGAGCATCCCATCCTTTTGCCAGATGTCCTCCAAGGCTTCTGCAAAATCGTTGTAATCCTCCACGGCGGGGCAATCCGTATCACGGATCAGCTCGCCGATGTAAGGCACCTTGAAGCGAATATCACAGAGTATGGCATCCGCAAAAACATCAATATCGAGGTAAGCCTTCACAGCATCGAGGTGTTCCTCGTCGGCGGGGAGGACGAGGGTGTAGTCGGGCTTTCCATCGACACGCAGCGTCATGCGGAGCATTTCATCCCTGCTCTCATCCCGCCAAGGCTCTGCCGGCGAAAGATAGCTGCGGTCGATCCCCATATCCGGCGTCAGCAAGCTGCGGGCGTTGGGAACAAAGGCGCTGTACCGGGCGTAGTTATATCCCTGTGGGTCAACAAGGAAACCGTCCTTTCCCTCCGCGTCGAGGACGAGCAGACAGTGCCTGGCATCATCATCGTGTCGGACAGCGTTTTTGTTCTCTGCGATGAAATCATAGTCAGCCAGCAGTGCGCGGCTGAACTGCTTGAACCGCGGGCTTGGCAGCTCGATGACCTTATCCACGGCGCAGGGGTCTGCCTCGCATCCTGCCTGCTTACACTTCAGTTCCGCTCGAATGATCATCGTGAAAGCCCTCCCATCACCATGTGGCTGCTCTGGCTGCCGTTCATCACTTCCTCCATGCTGTAATAGCCCTTATAGGCGATGTAGCCACGGTCGGTGAACATTCCGTCCTCCGCGTTCATGCGCTCCATGCCGTACTTTTCATAGTCATAAAAAGCATCGAGATTTTCGTCATAGTCGAAATGACCGGACTGCTGGATCATGTACCTGCCGTACTCGGCGGGAGAGTGTGCACCGGGGGCGAAGTCAAATAGGTCAAGGCTTTCCGCAAGGTTTTTGATCTGTGCTGCGGACTTTGGCTCTGCCAGCATGACCACAGCGCCCAGCTTTTCCATATCCGCATTTGACAACCCATCCGTTGCCTCTGCCAGTTCGTTGAGGTCGGAGAGGGTTTCGTACTCCATATCCAACAGGACATCCACCTCATTGGGGAGCTGGCTGTCCTCCAGCCGCAGGCGGACATCGGCGGGATCTGTGATGCCCCCGCGAAGGAGGGCGCGGTCGAGCTCCTCCTGCACCATGGGGAGGAACAGCCATGTGATGTGCTCGGTGTCCTCCGGCTCGTTTTTGGAGGTCACCGCAACGGTGATGGCGTTCGGCTCATAGTAGTAACAGGGGAAGAACCGGCCGTCGTAGACCTGCTCCAGCTTCATGCCGTTGTCGTAGACCACGCCGTAGGGGGTGATCGTGCCGCTGCCGCTTTCGATGAGCTGCCGTGCCGTTTCCTCGCCGTCCAGCGCGTTCAGCTCATCCACGCTTGCGCTGCCGCCATGCAGATTCATGTAATGGTTACGGCCAACAGCGGCGAGGTCGGAAAAGTCGGTGATGACCGTGGCCTGCTGGCAGCAGAAGGTCAGGTTGATGAGATCCTTCAGCTCGAACAGCTCCAGCTTGTGCGCCATCGCCTGAAACTGTGCGGCCTCGCCGGTGTCGAAGCTGTCCAGCCGTTTGGCGAGGTAGTTCAACTCCTCCACATTGACCGTGAGCATTTCCACTCGCTTGAGAACAGTGTAGAAGCTGTCGATCTTCTCCACCTTGCAGTCCGCCTTGACCGCGTCGCCGATCTCCAACGCCTCCAACAGCTCCATGCAGTGTGCGTACTGGTCATGCGGGATGGGGAACGGGATGGTTGCCACGCCGTATTCCGGGTGATGCGGATTGCCAAGCACCGCTTGTATCATCATGTTTCGTCAACTCCTTTTTCCAAATTCAAAACCGCATCTCCGTATTTGGCCATCAGTAGTGCGCCAGTGATCGGGTGGAACGCCTCATCTGTGACCAATTCCGGAGACGCAAGGTCTGCGAGAGTGATATTACAGCAGCCGACCGCAATGGCCTTCGCCGCCTGGTAGACGCTGTATAGCTCCGGCTCGATTCCTCCGAGCCGGACGCTTTGGAAGTCAAAGCCGTCATTCCCGCACTTCCAGACCATCCTGCGCCAAAGGCTCTCGTATGCCGTGAGCAGGAAGAGGGCCGCTTTGTTCCGGTCGGACAAACGCCAGCAGCGCTCTCGCCAATGTGTCCATCTTCGCCGGTGGGCATCGGACAGGAAGAATTGGAAGAATTGAGGTTTCCTCTCTCTGAATTGCTGATGCATCCTTTTTCGAAACTGCGGCCCCATAGAGGGGGTGAAGCAGTCCCACATGAACGCATTCAGCTCCAGCACACCTGCCTCGATCCGCTCCTCCAGGCAGGTACATTCACATAGGCGGCACGGATGCTTGCGGACATAGTTCTGGCAGTATTCGCACGCCACATCTTCGGGCGTGTAACGAAATGGGCTGCGGTATATTCCACCACCTCTGGGCTTTTGACCGGGTTGAGACATCATCAACTGCTCCAACGCCTGCAGCGGCGTGTCTCGCATGAAATAGTACGGCATAAGCAAACTCCTCTCTGAAATGAAAAAAGGGCCGGAATCTTACTGCTAAGACTCCGGCCCGTACCGTTTGATATTACATTGTCTGTTGCTGCGCGACTTGTTCCAAGGCTTCTTCCTGCTGCCGGATCCGCTCGTCCAAATCCGGCACACACTCCTCGATCTGCTGCTGAACACTGCGGATCATTTTTTCCTGCTCTCCCGTGAGTTCAAAGAAATCTCCGTCTACAGAGTCCGCACAGCAGCGATAAATCTCGGTCATCTGCTCTGGGGTGAAAAGCCGTTCCTTTTGAATCAGCCCGGAGCGGATAGCAAAGTCCTGTTTGGCTCCTGCATAGTTCTCCATGAAATAGTGTCCATGATATACTCCTGTGTGCCCATAGGCCCAATCCCATGTGACGAAGTGGACTCCGTGTTTGCTCTGAACTCCAGCCAGCACAGTGCCGTTGAAATCCGCCAGCACCTTGTAGCCGTCCTCCAGACCGTCAGCTTTCAAAAAGGGTGCCATCTCCATCTGCCGCATATACTCCGCTGTGGTCCTGACAATCTCATACACCTTGTCCTTGGCAGCGATCCGTTCTGGCTCGTCAATATCCTCATTGCGGTAGGCAACACCACCGCTCTCAGTTACTTCACAAAGCGGCGAACCGTCAAGCTGGACACGCAGCCCATCAGTGTGAGTCCTGTCCGTCTGAAATCCTTCTCGGGCAAGGGCGATTGCCGTTTCTTTGAGGTAACGAGTTTGCGAATCTTTACTGTGGTCGTTCATATCTGTTTTCCTCCTTCGTTGATAAAATAAAAAAGCGCCCATCTTCGTATTGAAAATGGGCGCCAATTGTGTACTTGATTTAATTGTTGTGGGAAGCGGGGAGGTGTATCTGAACCGTAGATAGAACAAGACCGTAAGGCGTTGGCCTTACGGTCTGTTGTTGGTGGAGATAAGCGGGATCGAACCGCTGACCTCTTGAATGCCATTCAAGCGCTCTCCCAGCTGAGCTATACCCCCATGGAACCGGAACCCCTTGATTTTACTGGACTTCCGGGATATTAACTTTTTAGATGCCGCGTTGCGATTGCGGGTTGCTTTACTGGTGACTTGCTCTCCCAGCTGAGCTATACCCCCAGGTTCTATTCACTTCGCGGCGCCTTGGCTGCCGACTTGCTTAGTATAGTATACTTCCGGGCATTTGTCAACACATTTTTCTCCAAATTTTCTGTTTTTTTATTCCTGCATCCGGCCCAGCTGATAAAAGGCCACGGCGCTGGCTGCCGCCACATTCAGCGAGTCTACCCCATGGGCCATGGGGATGCACACCGTATAGTCGCAGTCCTCAATGCTGCCGTCTGCCAGACCGTCCCCCTCGGTGCCCAGGGCGATAGCCAGGCGCGGCTCCGCCAGGAGCCGGGGGTCATTCAGCCGCACCGAATCCGCCCGCAGAGCCATGGCCGCCGTGCGAAAGCCCAGGGCATGGAGCTTTTCCGTCCAGCTTCCCTCCGGCAGATAGGTCCAGGGGATCTGAAACACCGTTCCCATGCTCACCCGTGTGCTGCGGCGGTACAGCGGGTCGCTGCACTCCGGCGTCAAAAGCACCGCGTCCATGCCCAGGGCTGCCGCCGAGCGGAAGATAGCGCCTACATTGGTGGGATTCATCACCCGCTCCAAGACCGCCACCCGCCGCGCATTTGCGCACACCTGCTCTACCTGGGGCAGCGTCCGGCGCTTCATGGCGCACAGCATCCCCCGGGTCAGGTGAAAGCCCGTCATTTGGGCCAGCACCGGCTCCTCCGCCGTGAAAACCGGCACCTCCGGGCACCGCTCCAGCAGGGACTTGGCCTGATTTTCCAAATGGCGGCGCTCCATTAAAAACGAGATGGGCTCATAGCCGGACTGCAGCGCCCGGGCAATGACCTTGGGGCTTTCGGCGATAAAGACGCCCTGCTCCGCGCACTCCCAATTCGCCAGCTGACTGTCCCGCAGCCGCGCAAAAATATCCAGCTCTGGCGCGGAAAAATCTGCGATTTCCCGAATATCCGCCATGGTTTTCCTCCGTCAAAAATTGATAACGCCCAGATGCTCCAGCAAAATCTTCACACCGATAAGAATAAGGATGACGCCGCCTACGATCTCGGCCCTGCTCTTGTAGCGCAGCCCGAAGATATTGCCCACCTTCAGGCCCACCGCCGACAGGCAGAAGGTGATGGCCCCGATAAGCCCTACGGCACGGAAAATATGCACATCCGGCAGCAGGGCAAAGGTGATGCCCACCGCCAGGGCGTCTACGCTGGTGGCCAGGGCCAAAGGCAGCATGGACTTGAAGCCGAAGGAGGCGCTCTCCTCCTTTTGCTCCTTGGAAAAGCCCTCCTTGAGCATATTTCCGCCGATGAGGCACAGCAGCACGAAGGCAACCCAGTGATCTACCGAGGTGATGTATCGCTCAAAGGTGGTGCCCAGCAGGTAGCCCAAGGTGGGCATCAGCGCCTGAAAGCCGCCGAACCACAGCCCCACGGTCAGGTAGTGCTTCCATCCCGGCTTCTGCACGGACAGGCCCTTGCAAATGGCCACCGCGAAGGCGTCCATGGACAGACCCACCGCCAACAGCGCCAGTTCCGTTAGTTTCATCTGTGTTTCCTCCCTGTCGGGCCGGACTGCAAATGCATACCGACAAGAATCCATAATATCTAAATAGTATCTCATAATTTTGGGGAAAAGTCAATGTTTCCCTGCCGGGGGAGGGGCTGGGGGAGGGGCGTTAAAAAACCGAAAAAAAATACTTGACAGAAGGGGACGATTATGGTAATTTTATCCTGAAGTTAAGATCGTTTGGCAAAACTGCCGTGAGACAGTGACGCAAAGCCAAGGGGACTTATTGCTCATCTAAGTCAGCCCGGTTGCAATTTTCAGAGATTGCAACCGGGGTTTATTTTTTTTCGGATGGTATGGAGGTGCGGGATGGACAAGCTGAATATTTCCGTTACCCGTACCATCGACAGCGGCGTGCGGCCCATTGAGCTGAAATGCACGCCCATTTACGACTGCCTCTTCTCCAATGTCGCGGGCCTGCGCAGCCGGGCCTTGGTCAACAGTGTGGACTATGGAACTCTCGATCCCGAGGACTATATGCCTGCGCTGGAGGACGACCGGGAGAGCGCCTCCTCCTTCACTGCGCGCAATTTGCGGGTGGTGTTGGGCGCTCTGCCCGCCCTGCAATCGCAGGCCCGCGGCATCTCCCTATTTCTGCTCTCGTGTCCTGTGTCTCTGGTGAGGCGCGGGACCCTGGCGGCAGAGGTGACACGGCTTTTACGCGCGGCGGACCCCAAGTGCGCCGAGGCGGTGTGCCTGTCCTTCGCTCCGGAGCTGCTGCGCCTGCCGCCCAAGGACCTGCAAAGCGCCCTGCTGCATATTCGCTCTCTGGGCTGCAAGGTGGCCGTAGAGGGCTTTGGCCGGGCGGATTTTCCCATGTCTGTGCTGCCTCTGGCGGCCCCGGATCTGCTGCTGCTGGAGCGGGACCGTAAGGGCGACTTTCCTGCGGGCATGGCGGCCTATGTACAATTCGCCGGAGCCCTGGGCATTCAGACTTTGGCTGTGGGGGTGCCTGCGGAGACGGTTTTGCGGGGGCTCAATGAGGCCCAGTGCGCGTATTATACCCCGGCCCCGGGCCTGCGGACGGAGGGCCGGAGCCTGTATATGGAAAAAGAACTGACAGACCTTTTATCGGAAAGGAGTGTGGCATCCCTTGCCGGTTTCAACTAAACAGCCCGGGTCCGTGCTGACCCGGTCGGCGGAGGAGGTCAAGCGGTACCGTCTGTATAAGAAGATCGTGCCGCCGGTGCTGGGGCTCATTACCCTGGTGCTTATCATCGTGTACATCATTTCCATTCTGTTCACCAAGTACGGCAGCTTTACGGTGAAGATCAATAACCTCACCGACCGCAAATATTACCTTACCCTCTGCGAATCGGATAAATTTCTCAACCCCGTGTCTTATCTCAATTCCAAGGCCGTGAAGGATGTTACCAACATCGACGGCAACTCCCTTCCCGCCGACCTCAACGATGTGGACGGCGAGCACAACGGGGAAAACTATGTGGCCTACACCTTCTACGCCAAGAATGTGGGCCAGAGCACCATTACCTATGACTATGACCTGGTCATTTCCCGCAAGACCATCGGCGTGGACTCGGCCATTCGCGTGCGCCTGTACTATACGCCCTTTTACTACGACAGCTTCACCAAGGAATATACCCGCAGCGGCGACTATACTGACTATGCCAAGCCCCGCACCGGGGGCAGCGGCCTGCCGGAGGTGGACCCGGATAACCGCACCATGACCAATTTCGCCGCCAGCGGCTCTGTGGCCCAGGGCCGGGTGGCGGGTTTTAAGCCCGGGGATATATCCAAAATAACCGTGGTCATCTGGATCGAGGGCAACGACCCCGACTGCACCGACGACATCCTGGGCGGCGAGTTCAAGGTGGACATGGTTATGAATGTGGTGGCCGAGGAATAACTCCCCCGCACACCCCCGTAGGGGGCGGCGTCCCCGACGCCCCGCCCCGCCGTACCCCTAACTTCCCCCAACTGCTCACGGGGTCCTTCGCCATAGCGTCCGATGCGTTTCCATTCCCGCGCAAAAGCGCGGCGAGGGACCCCGCTGCGGCAGTTATGGGACCCCTCAAAATAGACCCTCTTTTCCCGGTGGGGCGGGACACGCCTTCTGCTCCCGCCCCACCTGTACCCCTTGCCATCGCTTCACGCTTCACATGATCCGGCCCCCTTTAAAGGGGGCTGGCACGGCAAAGCCGTGACTGGGGGATTCTTTTTCCCTGGCGCAGCGGCAGGGCACGCGGGCCCTGCCCTACAAAGTGTTGCGTTACCGGGACTGGGCGGACAGGGTCGTCCGCCCCTACAATCGCTTCCGTAGGGGCGGGGTTCTCTTGCCCACCGTCGTGCCAACCGACTGACGGCCACTGTCGTGTCCGCCAATCGGGGCACTTCCTCGAAACCGCCTCGCTTCTTCTGCCACCGGCAGCGCTTCGGCGATTTCCCCGCCCGCGGGAGGGGCAGAGCCCCTCCCCTACGCACCACAAAGAAACCCACCGCACTTCTTGAAAAGGTGTCATTGCGAAGCCGGTGCGCACACCGGCTACCCCGCACCGAATCCCTCCACCGGCCTGCGGGGGCAAACTCTGCGAGGCTTTTTTGACACGCTGACCGGCCTGCGGCCGGTCCCCCTCCCTTTAGGCAAGGGAGGCTATCTTTCCCCTTATTATTCCGTTCCTTTACCGTCCGACTTCCTGCTGAGACGGTTTGGATAAATACAAAAAAACTAAAGAAAAGCGAGGAAAAACAAATGAAAAAGTTCAGAAAATTGATTCCCGCCCTGTGTATGCTGCTGGTCTCGGCACTCTTCGTGGGAACCTCCACCTATGCGTGGTTTTCGATGAACACCACTGTTACGGCCACGAACATGCAAGTGACTGCCAAGTCCAATGCAACTTATCTGCTGATTGATACTAAGGACAATAGCACAAGTAAGGAAACTTCTGCAATTACCAAGGAAACTAATGCAGCTGCAGCAGCTGTTTACCCCTGTGCCTATACTGCAACTGAAATCGACAGTGACACAGACAACACCAATAAAATTGAAGCAAAGACATGGTATACCGCAAATAATAAAAACGGCGATAATGCGACGAATGCGGTATTGGGTAGAAAGACTATTACCCTCGGGAGTGGAGACTATATGCAGAAGAGCGAGTTTTGGCTGACTCTTTCAAAGGACTCCGAACCTGCCAATAATAAGACCCTTACGATTGCTTTTGAGAAGGCAGCCGGAGATGATGCTGCTATTTCTACAGCTGTGGTTGTCGGTGATGCGCAGGAGCCCATTCTGCTAAATGACACCACTAAGCAGGGTGCGGCAACTGTTTCCCTGACTTCTAAGACTTCTGTTAAGGTTACTGTTTATACATATATTGACGGTACATCTGCTAATGTAAACAGTGACTATTTTAATGCAGCAGCTACAGCGAATAAGCTCCAGGGTACGGTTAAGCTGACCTTCGACCTGGGTATCTAATTATAAATCCCCTCCGCGGCGCCCTGGGGGCGCCGTGGGGGGAATCCCCGGCCCCGGCGGGCTGGGGGCAGCCCGCCCTACACGACCTCCGCTATGCATCCGTAGGACGGGACGCTATCACCTCCACGCCGAAATTCGTAAGGGCCGAGCCGAAAGCTACCTATGCATCCGCAGGACGGGGCGCTATCACCCCGCCCACCGGCGTATCTCCCGCACCCGCAGGCAAAGCCCCGGCCCTGCTGCGGGAAGCCGCAATACCCTGCAAAAGCAAGCATCGCACTCCTCAAATCATACAAAGGAGCTAAACGGGAATGGAAAAAAAGAAAAATACAAAGAAAATCATCGGCACCGTGGTGGATGTACTTATCTGGGTGCTGGTGGTTTTGTGCGTAGGCGTGTCCATTGTGGCCGTCTCCGCCGGGACCAACGCAAAAAATGTCCCCACTGTGGGAAGCACCTGCTTTCTGAATGTGAAAACCGAGTCCATGGACGCGGAAAAGCCTGCCGGCGTCCCTGCCGACAAGCCCGCCGGCTTCTCCGCCGGCACCATGCTCCTGAGCAAGTATATTGCCGAGGACGACGCCGCCCTTGACGCCCTGGAGGTGGGGGACATCATCACCTTCGAGATGAAGCAGGACGGCTCTGACACCGTGGACTATAACACCCACCGTATTGTGGCCGTTGAGCGCAATGAAAACGGCACACTGTTCTCTGTTACCACCAAGGGCGACAACAACGACCTGGTGGACGGCGGCCAGGTCAGCCGCGGCACCATCATCGCCGTGTACACCGGCTCTAAGATTCCCGCCCTGGGCAAGGTGCTGGACTTCTTGAGCACCCAGGTGGGCTTCGGCGTGTGCATCCTGCTGCCGCTTATCCTGTTCTTTATCTATCAGCTTGTGAAGTTCGTTATGGCCTTTATGTCCGTGAAGAACTCCGGCAAGAAGGTCATCTCCGCCGCCGACGAGGAGCTTATCCGCCAAAGGGCCGTGGAGGAGTACCTGAAAAAGCAGCAGGAGAAGGACACCACTAACGAAGAGATCAAGTCTTAACGCAAAAACCGCACTACCCCCACGGCAGGGCACACGGGCCCTGCCCTACAAAATCATTTTGTAGGGTGGCACCCATGTGTGCCACCGCACACCCCCGCGTTAAGACCCTACATACACACCAATCCGCACTGAAATTGTAAGGAAAATCTGCTATGCATGACTTTTTATACGGCTTTCTGACCTGGTTCAAGGCCTTTTTTGACAATATGCTGGGCGGCGTCCTGATGGTCGTTAAGGGGATCGTCCTGGGCATCATCAAGATTTTTAACCTGCCCTATTACTTCAAAATCTGGGCCGACGAGGCGCCTAACTTCGGCGTGTTCGACTGGATATTCTCCATCCTGGCGTTCCTGCTGGTGCTGGCCGTGTGGGCGGGGGTTATCTTCCTGGCCGTGCTGGCCGTGCGGAAGTACATCCGCTTCCGCCGCGGCATCGTGGGAAACGAGGACCTTTTGGAGGAAATCGCCGACCTGCACCGGGATGTCCTGCGCCTGACCTCCGAAAAGGAGCGGATCATGCAGCTGAAGGTCTCGCAGGCGGGACTGTCCTATGACCAGTTCAAGGAGCTTATGGAGTCTACCGAGGAGCCTGACGAGGAGCAGGATCCGGAGCAGCCCCAGGCCAACCTGCCCGTCGCCCCGGCCGCCCGCTTTACCCGCCTGGCCGCCGTGGACGAGAAGTATATCTACTACACGCCCCCGGTCTATGAGCGGGGCATGACCCTCCGGGACATCTGCGAGGATATGCGCAACTTCGCCTGCACCAACAACGGCCTGTACTACGACGAGCGCACCATCCGCCTGATGCTCTCCGGCTTTGCCTGCACGAAGCTGGTGATCCTCCAGGGTATCTCCGGTACCGGTAAAACCTCGCTGCCGTACATGATGGGCAAATACTTCCAAAATGACGCCACCATCGCCTCCGTGCAGCCCTCCTGGCGGGACCGCAACGAGCTGTTCGGCTACTTCAATGAATTTACCAAAAAATTCAACGAGACCGATGTGCTGCGGCGAATCTACGAGGCCGGGTACAACGACGAAATTAACCTGGTCATTCTGGACGAAATGAACATCTCCCGGGTGGAGTATTACTTCGCCGAGATGCTCTCGGTGCTGGAAATGCCCAACCCCGACGAGTGGCGCATTGAGCTGGTGCCCTCCTCCTGGGAGAACGACCCGGCCCATCTGCGGGACGGCTTCCTGCAAATTCCCCAGAATGTCTGGTACATCGGCACCATCAACAACGACGACTCCACCTTCTCCGTCTCCGACAAGGTCTATGACCGTGCCTTCGTCATCAACCTGGACAGCAAGGGCATCCCCTTTGAGGCCCCCAAGACCCCGGCCAAGAAGATCGCCTATTCCGAGGTGGAGCGGCTGTACGAGCAGGCCAAGCAGGACTTCCCCGTGAGCCGGGAGGCTCTGGACAAGATCGAAAAGCTGGACCTGTATGTTATCCAGCATTTCCGCATTGCCTTTGGCAACCGTATTATGAAGCAGCTAAAGGACTTCGTGCCGGTTTACATCGCCTGCGGCGGCACCGAGACGGAGGCCATCGACTACATCTTTGTTACCAAGGTTTTCCGCAAGTTTGAAAGCCTCAACCTCTCCCTGATCCGGGGCGAAATTCGCGGGCTCATCGCTATGATGGACTCCCTCTTCGGCCCCGGCGCTATGGCTGAGAGCATCGAGTATCTGCAGCGCCTGCAAAAAATGTATTAAAAAAGGAGGGTGGGACGGATATGGCCACCACAGCTTTTGAAATGGAGAATACCCGCGCTCTGTCCGATCCCACCCTTCGCGCCCGCTTCAGCCTGTCCTTTTCCGCGCAGATGATGCTCTCCCAGGAGAGCGTCAAGGAAAGCTGCGCGGCAGCGGCCAACGCCCTCCTGTCCTTCAGCGGCGTGCGCTACCGTACGGCCTGGACCGGCATCTATTTCACGGCGGGCGGCAAGCGTATAGCCGCCCTTGCTTTTTTTGAGGACAGCCTGTGCCTGCTTTTGGCCCAAAGCGCAGAGGTGGCCTCCGGCCCCCGGTATAAGGCCCAGGATGTGTCCCAGCTGCGCCGGTTTGAAAAAACCCCCGCCCTGCTCCCGCTGAAAAGCGAGGGGGCGCTGAAAAACGCCCTGAAAAAATGGACCGACCTGGCTGCCGCCCTGGATCTGCGGGAAAAGGACGCCCCGGCGGCGGTTTTTGCCCCGGAGAGCTTCCTCGGGGACAGATTTGAGTCCCTGCTGCGCCGGGGCCTTATCCGCCCTACCGGTAAATACAGCGGCGAAGAGGGGGAGTTCGTGGAGATCCTCTCGGCCCTCTCCGCAGGAGAGGCGACCATCAAGCTCAGCGAAAAGAAGATGCTCCGCGCCCTGGATGAGGGCTGGGTGGAGCGCATTGAGCAGGCCCTGCCCGCCATCGACGAGCTTCTGCGTCGGCCCTCGCACTTTATTGCCGAGACGGAGGAGATCCGCCCCATGGAGCTGACACGGAAGATCACCGGCCGCTCCGTGGCCCATCTCTGCCAGCACACGGACTTTATCTCCAGGGTGGACGGCGACGATGTGACCCCCTCCAAGATGCTCAATATCATCCGGGAGGATTCTATCCTCACCTATGAAAATAAGTTCCTCAATACGCTGCTGGCAAACCTCTATTTCTTCGTCAGCGAGCGCTACCGCATTGCCCTGGAAAACGGCGTGGACGAGCGCATCAGCAGCGTCCGCTTCACGGATTCCTTTTACCACGGCCAGGCCAAGTCCCTGGTGACCATCAACATCCAGCGCTCGGAGAAGATAACCGATGCCAAGGGCGTGCAGAAAAGCTATTTCGGCTCTCGTCTGTGGAAGCGGGTGGAGCAGCTTAACGACATTACCCGGGCCTATATAGAGTCGGACTTCGTCCGGGAGATGGGGCGCAATTATGTGAAGCCCCCTATCCTGCGCACCAATGCCATCCTGAAAAACAAGTATTTCCGCCAGTGCCTGGACCTGTGGACCTACCTACAAAGCTACGAGGAGAGCGGCTGCGGCCTCACGGTGGAGGAGACGATCTTGCAGCCGGACCAGAAGTATGTGGGGGGGCTATTCGGCGCGGCGGCGGCCCAGTATCTGGAGTTTTGCCGCAGCAGCGACGAGCGGACAGAGGAAAATATCCTCACCTCGGCTACCTCGCCTACCCTGAACGCCCGGCTTACCCTCACCGTAGAGGACGAGGCGGACCCGGTAGAGGCGGAGGACTTTACGGCGGTGCAGCCTGCTGCGCCCCGGCAGCCCCGGGACATGGCCTTTGCCGTCCAGGTGGCCCTGAAGGCCGCCGCGTTCTACGACGCCCGGGAGAGCAACCTTCGCCTGGAAAAGGATATGGAGGCCCGTCTGCGCCTGGCGGACGAAGCCGCCAAGGCCCGCTTTGCCCAGCTGGTGGACGCCCTGCGGAGCTACGAGACCGTGAAGATGATCCCTCGGCGCACCAATTATGCCTTCTACCTGGGCAAGACGGTGCTGGCCCGGCTTACCATTAAGGCGGGGGAGGTCCTGCTCTACATCGCTCTGGAGCCCGGGAAGCTGCCCAAGGCATTTAAGGTGACGGATGTGTCCGCCGTGAAGCGCTACGCCGCCACACCCACTCTGTTGCGGATAAAAACCGATGGCCAGCTTGCTGCGGCCCGGAAGCTGATAGAGCGCCTGGAAAAGAAATTTGAGCTAAAAAAGACGGAGCCGGAGCAGACCTTCGACACCGCCCAATATGAGCCGCTGCCCTTTGAGGAGCTGCTGGACCGGGGCCTGGTGCGCCCGGCCCAAAAGCCGGAGCGGGCCCAGCCTGCCAAGCCTACCCCAGCCCGGGAGGAGATACAACCCATCGTCACCTACGGGGAGCCGGAGGGGGAGGAGATGACCCCCGGCGCCTGGGAGACCATTCCGGCCCCGGAGGAGCTTACAGATGCCCAGGCTATCCCGGAGAAGCAGGTCCATACCGCCGACTATTTCAGTCCCGCCGCCACAGCACCGGCGTCCGCTGCCGACAGGGAGACGGAGAGCGGGGAGGAGGAGCACCTGCTTCCGCCGATACAGTATCCCGCCGCCATGGATTACAGCCGCCCGGCCCAAAAGGGTCTGGACGATGTAGGCGGCTTCCTGGCCGACAGCCGGGAAAACCCGGAGCCTGTCCCGCCTCCGGCGGAAAAGCCCGGTTTTCTGGCCCGGCTCCTGCGCCGGAAAAAAGACAACAAGGATAACGAATAATGGACAAATGCAAGAAAATCCTTTCGCAGATCCTGTTCTACGGGGCTCTGCTGCTGATCGTGGCGGCTTCCCTGTTTTTCTTCCTGCAAAAGAAAAGCGGACAGACTCTGTTCCTCTTTGACCGTACCCTCCTATGGGTGGAAACGGCCAGTATGCAGCCTACCATCCCGGAAAAGAGCTACATTCTCGCCAAAAGCACCTCGGCAGAGGCGGTGCAGGTGGGGGATGTAATCGTCTTTGTCTGCCGCGATACGGGCTCTGCGGTGTGCGGCAGCTACATCACCCACCGCATTACGGAGCAAACCCCGGAGGGCTATAAGACCTGCGGGGACAGCCCCCTGTCTCTGCCGGATCCCTGGACGGTACAGCCGGAGGACATTGTGGCCGTGTATGAGAAGAACCTGCCCCTCATGACGGCCTTGGGCAGGCTCTTTTCCACGCCTATGGGCATGGTGCTGGTGTTTGCCCTGTTTTTCGCCGTGTGCGGATTTGTGTTCATTCCCACGGTGGTAAAGACCCTGCAGGAGCAGGACGAGAACACCCTGACGGAAGAGGAATTCCATCGCCTGGTGGCCCGGGAGGTGCGCCGCCTGGAGGAGCAGGGACTTACCCCGGAGGACAACCGGGGAAACGAGGAGGGAGGAGAGGCAGATGAATAAATTCCTGGCCAAATACGGAAAGGCGTCGATCTTTACCCTCATTGTGATCCTGTGCATGTCCTTCCTCATCCATCTGTTTTCCGTGAGCAGCGGCTATCTCCAAAGCATCGACCGCCAGGCCCTGGACCGGGCGGAAAACTATGCCGGGGAGCAGGCGGTACAGATGCAGGAGCAGTTCGGCACCCTGAAAATGCGGGCGGATTACTGCGCCTCAGAGGTCAGCGAGGCCGGGTCCTTAGAGGGGGCGGTGGAGCGGCTGCGCAGCACGGGCTCCGGTATGCGCGTGGCCGACGGGGACAAATTTGTGGCCATACTCTACACGAAGGATGGCGCGGTCTACACCCCCGGCGGAGACAGCGTTACCGGCTACAGCGAGCTTACGGACCTGGCCGAAGCAAAACGCAGCGCCGTCTCCCGCCTGTTCCAGTATGATAATGCCAACATGGTTTTCGGCGTGTTTGCCCCCTGTAATTCCGCCTATGTGGACGGGGTGGTGCTGCTGTATATGCGCACGGCGGTTTCCCTGGAGGCGCTGGTTCAGGAGAGCGGCCAGTATATCAGCAGCGTCCAGGCCTCGGAATTTGTGCTGCTGTGCAAGCACGACGGCATCATCCTGGAAAAGATCCGGGTGGGAAGCGCCGTGGACCCGGGTTTTGGCTCCGTGACAGAGGGGCTATTTAAACAGATCATCACCGATGGGGATACCATGAGCCGCATCACCACCGCCCTATCCACCGGGAAGCAGCAGTCGGCTGTGGTGGAGGTGGGGTCGGTGCAGTACGCCCTGTCCGTCCGCCCTCTGGGCAGCGGCTACGGCGGGCTGATCCTGGTGGGACTATATGAGATGACCGAGCTTTACGGCTCCGGCCGCCAGGTGCTCAATACCATTTGGGGCACCGTGGCCTTTTTGAGCCTGATGCTCCTGGGCTTTTTGGCCTTTGCCATTGTGGACCGCATCCGCACGAACCGAAAAATAAAGACTCTTACCACTGTGGATGCCGACCTGGACTGCCTCACCCGCTCCGGCTTCGAGGCGGAGGCCCAGAGCATCGTGAATCGGCTCAAGGGGACCCAGTTTGCCATTGTCATGCTCCGGGTGAACAACTTCCGCTATATCTCTGAGCAGTTCGGCGACCGGCAGAACCGGGCGGTGCTGCGGTTCCTGCGCAACTGCTGCGCTCAGGCCATGCTGGTCTCCGAGACCTTTGCCTATGCTGGAGACGGGCACTATCTGCTCCTGCTCCACTACCGGGAGAAAAAGGCCCTGACCAGCCGACTGGACGGCCTGTACAGGCAGGTGGTGCGCTATAAATTCCCCCAGGACGACGAGTATAAGCTGCACATTTCTTACAGCATTTACGAGGTGGGCCGGGAGGAGGACCGGAGCGTGGGTCAAATGATCGACAAGCTCAACATTGTGGACGCCAAGCCCACTTTCAAGACCGGTGCCGTCTCTCTGGAGTTCTACGGGGACACCCTCCGGGATAACTATCTGAAGAAGGCCGAGATCGAGGGCCGTATGCAGCGGGCCTTTGAAAACAACGAGTTCCACATTTTCTACCAGCCCAAATACAACCTGAAGCGCGGCGGCATGGACGGCAGCGAAATTTTGGTTCGCTGGTTCGACACCAAGATCGACCGCTACCGCACCCCCGGTGAATTCCTTCCTATTTTCGAGGAAAACGGCTTTATCAACAACCTGGATCGCTTCGTGTTTTACAAGGCCTGCGAGAATGCGGCCAGCACGGCCAAAAAGGGAGAGCCGATCTATCCTTTCTCCGTGAATGTATCCCGGGTCACGGCCATCCAGCCGGATTTTTTGGAGTACTATAAGCGCATCAAGCAGAAGTTCGGCATTCGGGACCGGTTCATCACCGTGGAATTTACCGAGAGCTTTGCCTACGAGAATTACGAGTATCTCTCCGGGGTCATGCGGGAGCTTCACGAGGCGGGCTTCCTGTGCTCCCTGGACGACTTCGGCACGGGCTACTCCTCCTTTGCGGCCCTGAAGGTGCTGGACTTCGATGAAATAAAAATCGACAAGGAGCTTCTGGCCTCCGGCCCCCATCCCGACCGGGATAAGCTGCTCCTGCAAAGCGTTATTGATATGGCCCATAAGCTCAGTCCGAAAATCACCCAGGAGGGTGTGGAGGACGCGGAGACCTTCCGGCAGATGGAGGAAATGGGCTGCGATGTCATCCAGGGCTACTATTTCTCCAAGCCTATGAAATTCAGCGACTACCGGGAATTTATCCAAATGAACCGGGGCAGGCTTTAACTGAAAAAAGCCTCGCAGAGTTTGCCGCCCGCAGGCGGCAAGCCTTTTGTCGGAAAAACCCGGAGGGTTTTTCGACAGTCAAAAAAACTCCGGCAGACTTGTCTGCCGGAGAGTTTTTTATGGAAATTTTTACACGCTGAAGAGAATGTCCGCGTAGGTGGGGTAGGGCCAGTATTCGGCGGAGGTATTGGCCTCCAGCTCGTTGACCAGGTGGCTGGCCTTATACTCCAGGGCATAGACCACATCCCGGTAGTACCGGGCGGAGGCAAGGCCCCCCTCGGAGGCCGGGGCATTTTCCAAAGCCTGGGCCATAGACTGGGCGGTGGTATACAGCTCGTTATTCAAATTTGTCAGCTGCTGCAGCAGGTCCGTTTCGGCGGAGCAGTCCAGATACAGGGCCTTTTTGCGCTGGACGGCCCGGGCCAGGTCGCTGGTGTAGCGAGAGACGGCGGGGAAAATATTGCGGCGGATCATGGAAAGGAGGGTGTTGGCCTCAATGGCCGTGATCTTGCAATAATTTTCCAGGTGGATGCCGTACCGGGCCCGCATTTCCACCTCGGAAAAAACATCGTGCCGGGTGAACAGGCTGATGTTCTTGGGGTCGATGTAGGCGGGCATACTGTCCACGGTGTCCCGATGGTTGCTGAGACCCCGGCGCTGGGCCTCCTCGGCCCAGGAGTCGTCGTAGCCGTTGCCGTTGAAAATAATGCGCTGGTGGGCCTTGAAGGTGTCATGGAGCAGGGTCTGGAGGGCGGACTTAAAGTCCTGGGCCTGCTCCAGAATGTCAGCGAACTGGCCCAGCTCGTCGGCCATGATGGTGTTGAGCACGGTGTTGGGGCTGGCGATGGACTGGGAGGAGCCCAGCATACGGAACTCAAACTTATTGCCGGTGAAGGCCAGGGGAGAGGTACGGTTGCGGTCGGTGGTATCCTGGGGAATTTCCGGCAGGGTATCCACACCGATCTCCAGCTTCTTTTTGGTCATGTCCACATATGCCGTGCCCTGGATAATGGAGTCCAGCACGGCGGTGAGCTCATCGCCCAGGAAGATGGAGATGACCGCCGGAGGCGCCTCGCTGCCACCCAGACGCAGGTCGTTGCCGGGGTAGGAGACGCAGCAGCGGAGAATATCCTGATACTCGTCCACACCCTTGATAAAGGCCGCCAGGAACAGGAGAAACTGGGCGTTCTGACTGGGGGTCTTGCCGGGCTTTAGGAGGTTTTCCCCGGTGTCCGTGGCCAAAGACCAGTTGTCGTGCTTGCCGCTGCCGTTGACCCCGGCGAAGGGCTTTTCGTGGAGCAGGCACACCAGGTCGTGGCGGTCGGCTACTTTCTTTAGCAGCGCCATGGTCAGCTGGTTGTGGTCGGTGGCGGTGTTGGCGTCGGTGTAGACCGGGGCCAGCTCGTGCTGGGCCGGGGCCACCTCGTTGTGCTCCGTTTTGGCGAACACGCCCAGCTTCCACAGCTCCTCGTCCAGCTCCTGCATGAATTTGGCTACCCGGGGCTTGATGGCCCCGTAATAGTGGTCATCCAGCTCCTGACCCTTGGGGGGGCGGGCTCCGAAAAGAGTGCGGCCGCAGAGCTTCAGATCCTCCCGGCGCTGGTACATGGATTTATCAATGAGGAAGTACTCCTGCTCGGGACCTACCTGAGGAATGACATGGTGGGCCTCGGTGTTGCCGAACAGACGCAGAATGCGCAGGCACTGCTGGTCCAGGCGGCTGATGGAGCGCAGGAGGGGGGTCTTTTTATCCAGGGTCTGGCCGCTGTAAGAGCAGAAAACCGTGGGGATATACAGGGTTTTGTCCTTTACGAAGGCATAGGAGGTGGGGTCCCAGGCGGTGTAGCCCCGGGCCTCAAAGGTGGCCCGCAGGCCGCCGGAGGGGAAGGAGGAGGCATCGGCCTCGCCCCGGGACAGCTCCTTGCCGGAGAGCTCCATGATGACGGAGTCGTTGCCGGAGGGGGTGATGAAGCTGTCGTGCTTTTCGGCGGTGACACCGGTCATGGGCTGGAACCAGTGGGTGTAGTGGGTGGCGCCCAGCTCGGTGGCCCAGTCCTTCATGGCGGCGGCGATCTGGTCGGCAATGGAGCGGGGCAAGGGGGTGCCGTGGGTCATGCACTGCTGCCAGGCTTCATAGGCATCGGCGGACAGACGCTGTCGCATTTTGTCCTCATTAAAGACCATGCAGCCGAAAAATTCAGGGATACGCTTGGTGGGTTCGTCCATTGCAAACTCCTTTCGCCGCGTCCGCGGCAGTTTTTATATAGATTTCTCGTGTGCGGGGGGAACAATTTGAGGGAATAGGGAAGATATTTTTGGGGACGGGGGGATGCGGATTGCCACACCAGTGTGCGCACTGGCTTCGCAATGACAGGTTGCAAGGGGTGTGGGCTTTTATATCAATTATACCAAATTGAATAAAATCGGGGTGATATAGGTTTCTACCAGGGCGGCAATGAAGAGCAGGGGAAGGACCCAGAGGTAGAGAATCTGGCAGCAGCGGTGCAGGGCCGGGCGGAGGACGCCGGTCTGCTTTTTGCGCAGGGCATTGGTCACGGTGCTGCACAGGTAGAGACCCATGGCGGCGGAGAGGATAAGAGCCGTCAGCTCGAAGATGCCATGGGGCAGGATGCCCAGCAGGTATTTGAGCAGGGAGATGTTTTGCCGCATATAGTAGCCGGCGAACAGGCCCAGGATGGCGCCGTTGGTGCCCAGGGTCAGTGCGGGCAGACGGAGAAAGGGAATGAGTCCGTAGACCAAAGACAGGGCCATGGCCACCAGGTTATTCATCAGCAGGGCAAAAAACTGAATATTGCCGCCCTCGTCCGCCACGCCGGACTGCCCGAGCATTTGGGCATAATAGGCGATGACGGCATCGGCCCGGGTGGGGGAGAGCAGGCTGAAGGCAAAGCCCAGCACCACGATCCCGGCAAAGGCCCAGCCGGCGGTGAACACCGGGCCGCTGAGCTCCCGGCGGTAAAACGCCAGGGTGTCGGCGTAAAGACGCTTGCAGTTTTCCATCAGCCCAGCTTGGCAAGACCCGCACGCAGACGGCGGAGGGTCTCGTCTTTCCCCAGAATGGCGCAGATCTCCACGGCACCGCCGGGGGTGACCAGCTTGCCGGCGGCGGCGATGCGCACAGGCCACATGAGCTTGGCGTTCTTTACCTCCAGCTTCTCGGCCAGGGCAATGAGGCCGTCGTGAACACTCTCCACCGTCCAGGTGGGAAGGGACTCCAGCATGGCAATGGCGGCCTGGAGCATATCCTTGCAGACCGCAGGATCGGTCTTGGCCTTTTTATTGGTGAAAAACTCGATAGCATAGTCCGGGCAGGCGTCGAAGAAATCCACCTTTTCGGGGATGTCTGAAAGGCGCTCGCACCGGGCCTGGAGCAGGGCGGCGATGGCGGCTATGTCGAAATCGCCCTTTACTGTCTGACGGATATAGGGCTCGGCCACCTTGGCAAAGGCCTCCGGAGCCATGGCCCGGAGATACACGGCGTTAAAATGGTCCAGCTTGGCCCGATCGAAAATGGCGGGAGACTTGGAAATGCCCGCAATATCAAAGGCCTTTACCAGCTCCGGCAGGGTGAAAATCTCCTGCTCGGCCAAATCGCCCTTGGGGCTCCAGCCCAGGAGGGCCACATAGTTGACAATGGCCTCCGTGAGATAGCCCTGGGCCTTCAGATCCTCATAGGAGGGATCTCCGTGGCGCTTGGACATTTTGTTCTGAGCGTCGCGCATCACCGGGGAACAGTGGACATAGGTGGGAATTTCCCAGCCGAAGGAACGGTAGAGCAGGTCGTATTTGGGGGCGGAGGAGAGGTACTCGCTGCCCCGGACCACATGGGTGATGCCCATGAGATGGTCGTCGATGACATTGGCAAAGTTATAGGTGGGGAGGCCGTCACGCTTGAGGAGCACCTGGTCGTCCAGCGTGCTGTTTTCCACGGTGATGTCGCCGAAAATGGCGTCGTGGAAGGTGGTAGAGCCCTCTGCGGGGATCTTCTGCCGGATAACATAGGGCAGGCCCTGGGCCAGCTTCTCGGCTACCTGCTCCGCCGTCAGGCTCCGGCAGGGGTCGGCGGCGCGGCTGAAGTCGCCGCTGTCCTCCTCGGACTCGGCCTTTTCGCAGAAGCAGTAGTAGGCGGTGCCTTTTTCCACCAGCAGCCGGGCATACTTTCCGTAGGTGTCCCGGCGCTGGGACTGGATATAGGGGGCCACGGGGCCGCCTACATCGGGACCCTCGTCATGGGTGAGGCCGCACTCGGCCATGGTGCGATAGATCACATCCACGGCGCCGGAAACCAGGCGGCTCTGGTCCGTGTCCTCAATGCGCAGAATAAATGTGCCGCCGTGGCTGCGGGCTATGAGCCAGGTATACAGGGCCGTGCGCAGATTGCCCACATGCATATACCCCGTGGGTGAGGGGGCAAAACGGGTGCGCACCTGACCGTGGGGAATCTTGGCCTCCATCTGCTCAAAATAGCTGTGATCCAGTGTCATGGCAATAAACCTCCGCAGAAAAATCAAAATGGGGATACGAATCCACAATAAAAATATACCATACTATTATATTTTAACTTGGGAAAAAGTCAAGAAAAAAAGCATATCCCGTTGCTTTTTTGCGGGAAAGGTGATACCATAACGATGATTTGAATAAAATGGGGCTTCGGCCCTGTTTGCGGAAGGAGTAATGAAGGAATGGAGAACACAGTGGAGAAGAAAAAGCGGATATTCAGCGGTATTCAGCCCAGCGGAGAGCTGACCCTGGGCTCTTACATGGGAGCCATTCGCAACTGGGTGGATCTGCAGGAGGAATATGACTGCCTGTACTGCATCGTGGATATGCACGCCATCACCGTGCGGCAGGATCCGGCTACCCTGCGCCGCCGCAGTGTGAACCAGTTGGCCCAGTACATCGCCTGCGGCCTGGACCCCAAGAAAAACATCATGTTCATCCAGAGCCATGTGCCCCAGCACGCGGAGCTGAGCTGGGTGCTGGGCTGCTACACCCAGTTCGGTGAGCTGAGCCGCATGACCCAGTTTAAGGCCAAGGCCAAGCAGCACGCGGACAATATCACCGCGGGACTGTTCACCTACCCGGTTTTGATGGCCTCGGATATTCTGCTGTATCAGGCGGATCTGGTGCCGGTGGGAGAGGACCAGCGGCAGCATGTGGAGCTGACGCGGGACATTGCCCAGCGGTTTAACAGCGTGTACGGAGATACCTTTACCCTGCCGGGTGCTTTTATCCCCAAAATGGGAGCCCGGGTCATGAGCTTGGCAAATCCCGAAAGCAAAATGAGCAAGTCCGACCCCGACGGGTGCGTATTTATGATGGACAAGCCCGAGGACATCCTGCGCAAGTTTAAGCGCGCCGTTACCGACTGCGAGACGGCGGTGAAGTTCGACAAGGAGAATAAGGCCGGCATCTCCAACCTGCTGACCATCTACTGCGCCGCCACCGGCAAGACCTTGGCGGAGGCGGAGGCAGAGTTTGCAGGCCAGGGCTACGGCGTTTTCAAGCCCGCTGTGGGCGAGGCCGTGGTGGAGCTGCTGCGGCCCCTGCGGGAGGAGTCCGAGCGCATTATGAAGGACAAGGCATACCTGGAGAGCGTTTACAAGGAGGGAGCGGAGCACGCTGCCTACCTGGCCCAAAAGACCCTGAGCAAGGTATACCGCAAGATAGGGTTTGTGGCGAAGTAAGGGCAAGATCATATCAAGATGAGACTGTCGAAAAACCCTCCGGGTTTTTCCGACAAAAGGCTTGCGGTCTGCTGCGCGCATAATTTGTCCGTCTTTTACGGACAAATTCCACACTGGCAGCCCGAGCTGTATTTTCTCTCACGCACATGTCGCGAGAGAAAATGATTTTATTTCTTTGCCGCCTGCGGGCGGCAAACTCTGCGAGGCTTTTTGACACGCTGAAGATGTTATAATGTATAGTTCCTTGCAAAGAAGGAAAATATTTGTTATAATCGAAGTGAACTGAGAACAGCAGAAACATATCACATAGAAAGGATTTGGCTATTATGATCTATACCAGCGAAGTGCAGCATATGTGCCCCATCGCCAAGGGCGCTTATCATGGCCCTGCGCCTATTCCCGAGGAGGGAAAGTGGGTCCAGGCTAAGGAGATCGGCGACATTTCCGGCTTCACCCACGGTATCGGCTGGTGCGCTCCTCAGCAGGGCGCCTGCAAGCTGACGCTGAATGTGAAAAACGGCGTTATCGAGGAGGCTCTGGTGGAGACCATCGGCTGCTCCGGCATGACCCATTCCGCTGCTATGGCATCCGAAATTCTCATCGGCAAGACCATTCTGGAGGCGCTGAACACCGACCTGGTGTGCGACGCTATCAACACCGCCATGCGGGAGCTGTTTTTGCAGATCGTGTATGGCCGTACCCAGTCCGCTTTCTCCGAGGGCGGTCTGGCGGTGGGCGCTTCCCTGGAGGATCTGGGCAAGGGCCTGCGCAGCCAGGTGGGCACCATGTTTGCCACCAAGGAAAAGGGCCCGCGCTACCTGGAGATGGCCGAGGGCTATGTGACAAGGGTGGCTCTGAACAAGGACGATGAGATCGTGGGCTACGAGTTCATCAGCCTGGGCAAGATGATGGACTTTATCAAGAAGGGCGACGACGCAGCCACCGCCCTGGAAAAGGCCAAGGGTCACTATGGTCAGTTCGACAATGCGGCGAAGTATGTCGATCCCAGACAGGAATAAGGAGGAGGGCGAAATTATGGCACTGTTTGAAAGCTACGAAAGAAGAATCGACAAGATCAGCGGCGTCCTCGCTCAGTACGGCATCGGCTCCGTGGAGGAGTGCCGGGATATCTGCAAGGCCAAGGGCTTTGACCCCTATGAGATCGTAAAGAGCATCCAGCCCATTTGCTTCGAAAATGCCTGCTGGGCTTACACCGTGGGCGCGGCCATCGCGCTGAAGGCCGGAGTCAAGACCGCAGCCGAGGCTGCCAAGCTGATCGGCGTGGGCCTGCAGTCCTTCTGCATCGACGGGTCTGTGGCCGAGGACCGCAAGGTGGGTCTGGGCCACGGCAACCTGGGCGCTATGCTCCTCAGCGAGGAGAGCAAGTGCTTCGCCTTCCTGGCGGGCCACGAGTCCTTTGCCGCCGCCGAGGGCGCCATCGGCATTGTGAAAAACGCCAACAAGGCCCGCAAGGAGCCCCTGCGCGTGATCCTCAACGGCCTGGGTAAGGACGCCGCTCAGATCATCAGCCGTATCAACGGCTTCACCTATGTGCAGACCCAGTTCGACTACTACACAAGTGAGCTGAAGGTAGTGCGGGAGATCCGCTATTCCGAGGGCGAGCGGGCCAGCGTCCGCTGCTACGGCGCGGATGATGTGCGCGAGGGTGTGGCCATCATGCACTTCGAGGGCGTGGATGTGTCCATCACCGGTAACTCCACCAACCCCACCCGCTTCCAGCATCCTGTGGCCGGCACCTACAAGAAGGAGTGCATCGAGCAGGGTAAGAAGTATTTCTCCGTGGCCTCCGGCGGTGGTACGGGCCGTACCCTGCACCCGGACAACATGGCCGCCGGCCCTGCCTCCTATGGCATGACCGACACCATGGGCCGTATGCACAGCGACGCCCAGTTCGCCGGGTCCAGCTCTGTGCCTGCCCATGTGGAGATGATGGGCTTTTTGGGCATGGGCAATAACCCCATGGTGGGCGCCACCGTGGCCGTGGCTGTGGCTGTGGCAGAAGCTATTAAGTAAGGCGATAGGCTTGCAGAGCCGCATAAATATTATATTTTAGACGCAAGTAGGAGCGGTAAAGGGGAAAAACACCATCCCTATACCGCTCCTACATTTTATATACCTCGCGCTTAAACCGCATATGCCAGGGGCCGGGACAGCCAAAGGAAAACACAAATTTTCGGCGGATAGCTTGATAACCCTTGACAAACGGAGGAATATAAGTATAATAAAAACAAGAATAAGAATCATTCTTGTTTTTGAGAGGGATGTCGTATGCCGAAATATGCAGAGGAAATATTGAGCGCCGTATGGGAGCTGCAGCGGCATCCTACGGCAGAGCAGGTGTTCCTGGAGATGAAAAAAGTGCATCCCAACATCGCCTTGGGTACGGTATACAAGCATCTGAACGCTTTGGCGGAGGAGGGACAGCTGCTGCGCATCACGGAGCCGGGCTCGCCGGACCGCTATGACCGGACGGAGCGGCACGACCACCTGATATGCAGCCGGTGCGGGAGAATTTCGGATGTTCGTCTGCCGGATATGCAGGGCCGGATCCAGCAGGCCCTGGGGCAGGAGATCCTCTCCTACGATCTCCGGATCCGTTATATCTGCCCCGCCTGCAGAGAACAGGAGAATAAAAGCATCGTGGAGGAGCGTCAGGAGCGCTAAGGCGGATTGCGACTGTCGAAAAACCCTCCGGGTTTTTCCGACAAAAGGATTGCCGTCTGCTGCGCGCATAATTTGTGCGCCGTAGACGCACAAATTCCACACTGGCAGACTGAGAGGTATTTTCTCTCACGCACATGTGGCGAGAGAAAATGATTTTATTTCTTTGCCGCCTGCGGGCGACAAACTTTGCGAGGCTTTTTGACACACGGAAGCCGCTATATGGCGGCTTTTCAAAAGCCTATCAGTTAGACACATCTAACTGATAGAAAAACGGAAACATCAAAGAAAATCTACGCATACTACTGCCAAAGGAGGCATGAGAAAATGTGCGAAGAAATTTTGATTCGACAGGGTGCGCCGACACTGGCGGGGATCAAGACAGGGAGCTTATTTCCCTGCCCCTGCGAGGACCGACGGGCGCTGCTATCCGATATACGGCGACTGAACCGGAGATTGTCACCGAAGGGCCTTTGTCTGCTGCCAATCCGCTTTTCGGGTGGCCAGGCGCTCCTTTACCTCTACCGGCCTGCCGAGCTACGGCGGGACCTGCGGGATGCACAGGCGGCCCAGCTGCTGCGGCAGGCGGGCTATGGCGAGGAGAGCTGCGCGCGCTGTGTGGCACGGCTTGTCTGCCGGTTTCGGGAGAGCGGGGAATTCCCCCACGAGGTGGGGCTATTTCTCAGCTATCCGCCGGAGGATGTGAAGGGCTTCATTGACCACCGCGCCTGCGGCTTCAAGTGCGCGGGGCTTTGGAAGGTCTACGGAGACGAGGAAAAGGCCCGCACACTATTCGCAAAATACAGAAAATGCACGGAGATCTACTGCGCACTTTGGCAGAGCGGCTCAAGACTTGAGCAGCTTGCCGTCGCGGTTTGATTCTATAAATTCATTACAAGAAAGGAATCTACGAAAATGAAAACTGCTGTTGTGTATTGGAGCGGTACAGGCAATACGGAGGCGATGGCCCAGGCCGTTGCCCAGGGTATGACCGACGCCGGCGCAGAGGCTGTGCTGCTGACGCCCGACCAGGTGCAGGCCGGAGACCTGAATGCCTACGATGCCATCGCCTTTGGCTGCCCCGCCATGGGCAGCGAGGTGCTGGAGGAGATGGAGTTTCAGCCGATGTTCGATGCGTGCAAGCGCAGCCTCAGCGGCAAACGCACGGCACTGTTCGGCTCCTACGGATGGGGCGACGGCCAGTGGATGCGCAGCTGGGAAAAAGACTGCGATGATGCGGGGCTGAACTTGGTGTGCGAGAGCGTGATCTGCGCCGAAGCGCCCGACGAGACGGCGCTGGAGGCCTGCCGCGCCCTCGGAAAGGCCTTGGCTGCCTGAGAAGCGGCCCCGAGGAGGGGCTGAATATCTCCGTTTTGACACCATAAGAGCGCCCGGCAAGTCTTTTTCTTGCCGGGCGCTCTTGAAATCGTGTTGGGGATCCACCGAGTTTTTTGACTGCTTGTGTCCTCTCACAGCACCTTGCTCAGGAAATCCTGCAGACGGGGATCCTTGGGGCTGTCGAACAGCTCTGCGGGGCTGCCCTCCTCCAGGATCTTGCCCTCGGCCATGAACACCACCCGGTCGGCTACCTCCCGGGCGAAGCCCATTTCGTGGGTCACCACCGCCATGGTCATGCCCTCCTTGGCCAGGCTGCGCATCAGGTCCAGCACCTCACCCACCATTTCCGGATCCAGGGCGCTGGTAGGCTCGTCAAAGAGCATCACCTCCGGGTCCATAGCCAGGGCCCGCACAATGGCGATACGCTGCTTTTGGCCGCCGGAGAGCATATTGGGATACTCGCCCGCCTTGTCCGCCAGGCCGATGCGCTCCAGCAGCTCCATAGCCTGCTTTTGCGCTTCCTCCGGGGTCTTTTTCTTCAGCGCCAGGGGCGCCATGGTGATATTTTGCAGCACGGTCTTGTGGGGAAAGAGGTTAAAATGCTGGAATACCATGCCCATCTTCTGCCGGTGCAGGTTGATGTCCACAGACTTATCCGCCAGGTCTACACCGTCAAAAAAGATCTGGCCGCTGGTGGGCTCCTCCAGCAGATTCAGGGAGCGCAGCAGGGTGGATTTGCCGGACCCCGAGGGGCCGATGATGGCCACCACTTCCCCCTGTGCGATGTCCAGGTTACAGTCGTTCAGCGCCTTCACGGTGCCATGGTTGTACTCCTTCACCAGGTGCTGCACGGAGATCAGCTTATTGCTTGTCGCCACGACGCATCCTCCTTTCAATGGCTTCGATGGCCTTGGAGGCCGGGTAGTTGATGCAGAAGTAAATAAGAGCGGCAATGGTATAGGGCGCCAGCGTAATGTAAGTGCCGGTGGCTACGGTCTTAGACACGAACATAAGCTCTGCCATGCCCAGCATGGAGCAGATGGAGCTCTCCTTCACCATGGTCACCACCTCGTTGGCCAGGGCGGGCAGCACATTCTTGATAGCCTGGGGCAGCACCACCAGGCGCATACTCTGCCAGGAGGACAGGCCCAGGGATCGGGCGGCCTCCGTCTGCCCCTTGTCCACGGCCAGGATGCCTGCCCGGAAAATTTCAGCCACATAGGCGGAGCTGTTCAGGGCCAGGGCTACCACGCCCGGGATGAAACGGCTCAGATCCACAAACCCCAAAATAGTGATCCGGGGAATGGAGATCGCAGTGAACAGGCCAAAGTAGATAATGGAAAGCTGTACCAGCAGGGGAGTGGAGCGGAATACAGAAATGTATGCGCCGGAAATGCACTGAATGACCTTTCTTTTACTCAGCCGCATTAAGGCCAGCAGCAGGGCGGGGATCACCGCCAGTGCCACGGATACTACGGCCAGCAGCAGGGTGTAAGCCATGCCCTGCAGGAAGTACCCGGTATAGGCAGGAAGGAAAGAGAAGTTGAAAAAGCTGGTGCTGCTCATATCCTTGAACAGATTCGTCCACCACATAATCGGTCAGTCCTTTCTTCAGTGGGATTCAAATACAGTGCGAAAGTGCAAAGCCGCGTTATGCGGCTTTGCACCACGCATTATGATGTAAGTTAAAGGAGAGAGGGGTTATTCTGAAAACTCAGGAGGGATTCTCAGGGGTGACTTCCTGCCACACATCCTTCAGAGCATCAGCGGCACTGATGAAGCTCTCCAGCTTGTTCTCCTCGTTCATCTTGGCGATGGCTGCGTTAATGGCGGGCAGCAGACCCTTGGGGTCGCCCTTGGCCACGGCCACACAGTAGGGCTGAGCGGTACCCAGCTCGGAGGAGGCATCAGCAATGACCAGGTCCTTGTTGGTTTCGGCGTACTGCTTTGCCACAGCGCCGTCCACCACGATAGCATCCACCTTGCCGTTTACCAGCTCGTTGACCATGTCGGTCACCAGGGCCAGGGGCACGGCGTTGGCGCCGGTGAGCTGATCATTGACGATGTCCAGCTTGGTGGTGCCGGTCTGAGCGGCTACAGACTTGCCGGCGAAGTCAGCCAGGGTCTTGTAGGAAGCGGCGTCGGAAGCCTTCACCAGAATGGCGGGAGGCATATCGGTGTAGTAGGGATCGGAGAAGTCAGCGCTTTTCAGTCTATCGCCATCCGCTTCCATAGCGGCAATCACGATATCGAAGTCACCCTTGACCAGGGAGGGCAGCAGGTACTCGAAGGACATATTCTCCACCTTCAGCTCCTTGCCCATGCTGTCGGCAATGTACTGACCCACGGAGACATCAATGCCGCCGTACTGCATAGTGCCGTCCTCGCCCTTGTACATGAACTCGAAGGGGGCGTAGTCGGCGGAGGTGCCCATCACCAGGGTCTTGCTGTCGCTGCCGTTTTTGTCATCATTGGCTTTCTTGCCGCAGGCTGCCAGGCTCGCGATCATCAGCAGGGCCAGGAGCAGGGATACGAACTTTTTCATTATCATCTTTCCTTTCTAATTTATGAAGTGGCTCTGTTGGAACCACCGTGCGGTATATAGATGGGGGATTTCCCCTTGACAATGCATACTATACGCTCGATATGCATGAATGTCAAGAGGTTTTTGCATAAAAATTCGCAGTTTTTACTTGTTTTGTGAAAAATCACCCTTGAAAATAGAGAGAATCAGAAAATCTACAGCATAATTCACAAGGAATATCCTGCATATATGAATAATTATACATATATGCGGCATGGAACCTCCTACCTTGGTATCCCGGCCCACGGAACAGAAAAAGAGGAAGCCCCGTTTTTGGGGCTTCCTCCATAAAGGGCGGATATGTACTTTTCAGTCGACCAAAATGCGTCCTGCGCCGTAGTAATTACCGGCCCAGTAGCTGCTGTACAGGGAGGCCACCACCACACCGCTGTCGCTGGCATGGATGAACTGACCGCCGCCGATGTAGACGCCCACATGGCCGAGGCCGGAGTAGAAGAACACCAGATCCCCGGGCTGCAGCTCCCACCGGGAGACGGGCTGGCTGGCGTAATACTGGGCTGCGCAGCCGTGGCGCAGAGAGATGCCGTACTGCGCGAAGAGCTGCATGGTCAGACCCGAGCAGTCGGTGCCGGAGCGGCTGGCGCCGCCGTACACATAGGGCGTGCCCAGGAAGCTATAGGCGTAGTCCACAATGGCGCTGCGCAGATTGCTGCTGCCGGATACCACCCCGGAGCCGAAGGACACGGAGTAAGAGGTCTTGGTCCGGGCATCGATTTCCGCCTGGGTGCGCACGGCATCGGTGCCGTCGTATTCGCTGTAGTCCACCGGGGTGCAGACATCGGCGGAAATATAACCGCTGAAGCTGCTGAAGGAGACCAGGTACCACCGGCCTGTGGTGTCAATATCCTCCAGCCGGGCCACCTTGCCGGAGTCGATGGTGTGGCCGCTGTCGGTGCTGCCCGCATCGGAGTAGACGGTGGCGCTGCTTGCCAGCTTCACGCCGTCATACTGATCCAGCAGCGCCAGGTTCGCAGCCAGCTGCTCACGCTGGGCCTGCCGGGAGAGGGCTTCCGCCTCCATCTCGTCCAGAGCCAAAAACTGTAATTCGTTCAGGGAAGCGTCTTGTCCGCCCGCAGGCAGACCGCTTTCATAGAGCCGCTGGGTGCTGGCCCGGCCGGAAACAAAGCCGGTGTCCAGACCTGCGTCCGCCAAGGCGGCCACCGCCAGCGCATAATCCCCCTCCGTCGGCTCTACCCGCGCCATATCATCGGCGTAGGCAATGGACAGGGTGGAAATAAACACGGCTACCGCCAGACAAAGACTGCATAGCTTTCTTGACATAATGTAAGGACCTTCTTCCGTTGGGAGTGTGGGTTCTCTCGCTAACGAAGCTTAGTATAACACAAGTCTATCAAAAAAGCTACACAAAAATTACAAAATAATAACAAAATTTTCAAATGGTTAAAAATTACCAAAAATCCCCCCAACTTTTTGACATCCACAACCCGCCGCACTCCATGCAACGCTCCGTAGGGGCGGGGTTCTCTTGCCCACCGTCGTGCCAACCGATTCCCGGCCACTGTCGTGTCCGCCAATCGGGGCACTTCCTCGAAATCGGCTCGCTGCATCCGCCACCGGCGGCGCTTCGCCGATTTCCCCGCCCGCGGGAGGGGCAGAGCCCCTCCCCTACGCACCTCCACGATACACCTCCGTAGGGCGGGGTGCCCTCACCCCGCCGCCCGATAACCACTGCACCCCGGCAGGGCACGCGGGCCCTGCCCTACATTATATTTTGTGGCGGCGAGGCCCATGTGCCCCGCCGCCACCGCATTTCTTGTAACCTGTCATTGCGAGGGCGCAAAGCGCCTGGGGCAATCCGTAATCTCCGTCCACAAAGCCTCCTTTGCCTAAAGGGAGGGGGACCAGCCGCGCTCTGGTGGAGGGATACTTGCGGGGCAGGGAGTACTTCGCCCGCCGTGTGTTCGTGCGTGGGAAAATCCCCCGTCCCCTGAAACTTCACTCGCTCTTGTTGCTTTTCTCCTCCCACTTCTGCTGGAGCCACCCCTTCAGCTCCTCTACGCCGGCATCATCCCAGGAAAAATCCTTTTCCTCCACATCCGTGGCCACCTCATAACAAAAATGGGTATATACGGCGGCGTGGATCAAATGGTTCTCACTGTCGTTGGCAAACCGGTACCGAAACTCCCCGATACTCCCCGTATACACAAACGCCCGCTTAAACCACCGGGGCGTTAAAACCGCAAAATCCGGATGCATGTCTGTCCTCCTAACATATCAATATTAAATAAGTATACCACGCCCCACCCCACCCGGCAACCCAAAATACAGGATTCACATTCCGGCATAAGTATGGTATAATCGAAAAAAATCATTCCGAAAGGAGTCATTTCAATGGAAAACGCAGTGAAACGCATCGGCGTCCTCACCAGCGGCGGCGATGCTCCGGGCATGAATGCCTGCATCCGGGCCGTGGTCCGCTCGGCCCTGGGACGGGGCATCGAGTGCGTGGGTATCCGTCGGGGCTGGAGCGGGCTTATTAACGGAGACATTATGCCCATGGATTCCGCCAGCGTCAGCCGTATCATCAACCGCGGCGGCACTATGCTCTATACTGCCCGCAGCGATGAGTTCCGCACCGAGGCGGGCCAGCAGCGGGCCGTGAATACCTGCAAGCTTCTGGGACTGGACGGCGTGGTGGCCATCGGCGGCGACGGCACCTTTCGCGGTGCCCAGGAGCTGAGCAAGCGCGGCATCGCGGTGGTGGGAATCCCCGGCACCATTGACGAGGACATCGTCTGCACCGACTATACCATCGGCTTCGATACCGCTGCCAATACTGCCGTGGAGTGCATTGACCGCCTTCGGGACACCATGCAGTCTCACGAGCGCTGCTCTGTGGTGGAGGTTATGGGCCGCCATGCGGGGTATCTGGCCCTGTATGTGGCTATGGCCGTGGGCGCCACCGCCGTGCTGGTACCCGAGGTGCCCTATGACTTTGAACATCAGGTGGTGGAGAAGATCCGTCGGGCCCGCCTGGGGGGCAAAACCAACTTCATGATCGTGGTGGCCGAGGGCGCCGCCAGCGGCATCGCCGTGGGTGAGGAAATACGCCGGGAGCTGGGGCTGGATCCCCGGGTCACCATCCTGGGCCACATTCAGCGGGGCGGCAGTCCCACGGCCCATGACCGGGTCATGGCCACCCGCATGGGCGTGGAGGCCGTTCGCGTCCTGGCCGAGGGCCGCTCCAGCCGGGTCATCTGCTATCGGGACGGACGCATTATCGACATGGATATAGACGAGGGCCTGCGTATGCAAAAAACCCTGGACCCGGAAGAGCTGGCCGTCATGGAAACCATGACCGGGGTTTAAAAAAATAGTAGGGGCAGAAGCAGGGAAGCGAGAGCCGATGCCCACATCGGCCCGCCGCACCGCACTTCGTACAATCTGTCATTGCGAGGGCGCAAAGCGCCCGTGGCAATCTGCGTCCCCGTCTCCCCAACAAAAAAATGACCCCCGGCGGAAAAGCTCCGCCGAGGGTCATTTTTTGTATCTTATTCAATGGACACAATGTAATAGTACACCGGCTGCCCACCGGCCAGCACGCTGACCTCTGCGTCGGGACAGGTGTCGGTAAAGACGGCCTCCGCCTTCCGGGCGTCCTCCTCCGTCACATCCTCGCCGTAGAAGATCGTCACAAACTCGGCGTTCCGAGCCTTGGCGTCCTCCGCCAGCTTTGCCAGCAGCGGTTCAATGCTGCGGTCGGTGCCGAAGAGCTTTCCGTCCTCCAGGGCCAGATAGTCCCCCTCGTTGATGGCGAAGCCGTCAAAGTCGGAATTTCGGGCGGCGTAGGTCACCTGGGCGGTGGTCACGGCCTGGGCAGCCTCGGCCATGGCCTCGGCAATGGCCTGGGGATCGTCTCCCTCCAGGTCCACATTCATCATGGCCGTGATGCCCTGGGGCACCGTAGCCGTGGGCACCACAATGACCTGCTTATCCGTAAGCCCCACGCATTGCTGGGCCGCCATGATGATGTTCTTATTATTAGGCAGGATGAACACCACCTCGCTGGGGGTCCGGTTTACCTCCTGCAAAATGGCCTCCGTGGAGGGATTCATGGTCTGTCCGCCGGACACGATCCGGTCCACACCCAGATCCCGGAACGCCGTGGCCAGCCCCTCGCCGGCGCACACGGCCAAAAAGCCGTACCGCTTCTCCGCCGGGGCGTTGGCAGGCTCCTCCATGCTCTCCAGCTCCCGCTCTACCTCATCCAGGTCGTCGGTGCTTTGGGCCTTGCGTCCGGCGGCTACAGCCTCGTACTGGGTGCGCATATTCTCGATCTTTGCCAGCTCCAGAGTGCCGTACTTCTGGGCCTCGGTCAAAGCATTTCCGGGAATATCCGTATGCACATGGACCTTGAACGCCTCGTCGTCCTCGCCGATGACCAGGCAGTCGCCGATGGTGCTGAGATAGGCCCGCAGGGGCTCAATGGAGGTGTTTTCCCACTTGCGCACGATGAACACCGTGTCAAAGGTGAAGGTGATCTCCTCCTCGCTGAGAGCGGAGAAGTCCGCCTTGCTTTCCGCCGGCTCCCCGGTCACCTCCGGGATCGCCTCGCCCCGCAGGGCCCGCAGCATTCCGTCCAGGATCACCAAATACCCCTTTCCGCCTGCGTCAACCACACCGGCCTTTTTCAGAACCGGGTTCATATCAATGGTCTGGGCCAGAGTCTCCTGCCCGGCCCGGATGGCCTCCTGCAGCACATATTCTACGCTGTTGCACTCCTGGGCGGCCTCGGCGGCCCGATCCGCCGCCAGGCGAGAGACCGTCAGCACCGTGCCCTCGGCGGGCTTCATCACCGCGCCGTAGGCGGTGGTCACGCCCTCCTTCATAGCCCCGGCCAGCCGCACGCCGTCGGCCTCCTCCATGCCCTTGAGATGCTTGGACATCCCCCGAAAGAGCAGCGAGAGGATAACGCCGGAGTTGCCCCGGGCGCCCCGCAGCAGGGCGGAGGCGGTGATGGAGGCGGCGTCGGACACGGACACAGGCTGATTTTTCTTCAGCTCCGTGGCGGCGGTCTGGATAGTCAGGCTCATGTTGGTGCCGGTGTCTCCGTCCGGCACGGGGAAAACATTCAAATCGTTGATGGCTTCTCGTTCTATGGTGATACAGGCAGCGCCGAAAAGAACCATCTGCTTAAATGCGCTGCCGCTGATTCTGTCAGTCATGTAGCTTCTCCTTCTGGCGGCGTCACATGGTGATGGAGTCCACGCATACATTCACATCGCGGACCTCCACGCCGGTGTTTTTGCTCACCACATACTTGACCTCTCCCATAATGGAGCGGCATACCGTGGCAATATTCACGCCGTTTTCCACGATGATGTGCAGCTCAATGGAAACGGTGTTGTCATCGTTGTAGGTGACCTTCACGCCCTTGCTCATAGCCTCCGGGCGCAGCAGATGGACGATGCCGTCGGTCATACTGCGGTAGGCCATGCCCTTTACGCCGAAGCAGTTGGTGGCGGCGGCACCGGTAATGGTGGTGAAAACGGCGTTGCTGATGCCGATCTCGCCCTGATCCGTAAGGACTTTAACCATAAACAAACTTCCTTTCTTCGTAGGATATCGGTTTGCAGAGTAACGCAAAATGGTAGTAATAAAATATATTAGCACTTCATTATAATACAAAAATATAAAAAGCACAAGCCCCAAATTTTCATCCCCACCCATATCATCCCCAATCTCACCCGGTAATTCCACCCAATGTACCCCTGCACCCCATAAAACCCTCCGTAGGGGACGATGTCCCTGTCCGCCCGTCGATTCCCCACCGCAAGCTGGTAATGCCCCCGTAGGGGCGACCCTTGCGGTCGCCCGCGGGCGGGGCAGAGCCCCGCCCCTACGCACTCTTAGGAAGCCCCCGCACCCCATGCAAAACCCCATGTCATTGCGAGGCCAGTGCGCACACTGGCCGTGGCAATCCGTAACCCCGTCCTCTCGGCCCCCTTGCCTAAAGAGTGCATTGTAGGGCGGGGTGCCTCACCCCGCCGTCCGTTAACCCCCGCACCCTCAAAAATTCCCCATTTTCCCCGTTCCTCTTTCAACTTTCCTCTCCGCCCCTTGCCCCTCGCCCTACTTTGTGATAAAATGCCGAAAAAGGGCGCAAAGCGCATTTTATCCCGCGCCCCGCAAGGAGGATTTCCCATGGCAGAGCAATATCCCCACAACCAGTCCGAGCCGCAGCAGCCCGATGTGGTGGTTTTCTCTCCGGAGCTGCTGAAGCTGGCGGACACCCACCGCCGCCGTCAGCAATACCTGGAGGAGTGCCGCCAGGCCGCCGACAGCGGCGACTGTGCCGCCGCCGTGCAGATGGGCGTGAACTATCTCTATGGCACCGGCGGCGTACAAAAGGACCCGGATCAGGCCTTTTACTGGTTCAGCCAGTCTGCGCCGGACGATCCCGTGGGCCTTTACTGGCAGGCCGTTTGCTACGACAGCGGCGCCGGGGTCAAGATGGATCCGGTGCGTGCCTTTGCGCTTTTTAAGGAGAGTGCCGACATGGGCTATGCCCCCGCCATGAGCGATCTGGGTGTGTGCTATGAAAACGGACAGGGCACGGAAAAGGACCTGGCTAAGGCCGTTTCCCTATATGAAAAAGCTGCCGATATGAACTATCCGCAGGCGCAGTGCAACCTGGGCGCCCTGTACTATGTGGGCGTGGGCGTTCCCAAGGACTACGCCTCCGCTGTCCACTATCTTTCCCTGGCCGCCGAGCAGCGCCTAGCCCGGGCGCAGTACCTGCTGGGTCTGTGCTACGAGTTCGGAAACGGCGTAGAGGAGGACTGCAAAAAGGCCGTCCTGCTCTATGGCGAAGCCGCCAAGGGGGACAGCGCCGACGGCCTGTGCGCCCTGGGCGTCATGTACTATCTGGGCAAGGGCGTGGAGGAGGATAACGAAAAAGCCGCCGACTGCTTCCGCCGGGCCGGAGAAATGGGACTTGCCCGGGGCTGGCACCTGCTGGGCCGCTGCTATGACAACGGCTACGGCGTTGCGGAATCGGCGGAGATGGCCGCCCAGTGCTTCAGCCGTGCTGCCGACCAGGGCTATCCCGACGCCCTATACCGCCTGGGCCTGTGCTATGCCTACGGACACGGTGTGTCCCGGGACGCTAATAAGGCCGCCGACTGCTTCCGCCGAGGTGCGGAGACGGGCCATGCCCCCTCCATCTGCCAGCTGGGCCTGTGCTACGAGGCCGGCCGCGGCGTGCCTGAGGACATCGGCAGGGCGGCGGAGCTTTACGAAGAGTCTGCCCGCCTGGGCAGCCCCGAGGCCCAGTGCAATCTGGGCGTTCTGTACCGCTACGGCGGCGGTGTCTCCCGGGATATGGAGAAGGCCGCAGAGCTATTTGCCCGGGCCGCCGATCAGGACTATGCCCGAGCCCAGTTTTTTCTGGGACTGCACTATGAGCATGGGCAGGGCGTGGAAAAGGACATGGCCCGGGCGGTGCGGCTCTACGCCAAGGCGGCGGAGCAGAACTATCCCGAGGGCGTCCGGGCCCTGGGCGTATGCTATGAGGGGGGACTGGGTGTGGAGAAGGATCCCCAAAAGGCCGTTTCCCTCTACCGCCGAGCCATCGACCTGGGCGACGAGGCCGCCGCCTACTGCCTGGCCAACCTCTATTTTGCCGGCCGGGACATCCCCCAGGACTATCCCCAGGCCCTGGCACTGTACGAAAAAGCCGCGGCCAAGGGCCACCCCGGCGCCCAGTGTCAGGCGGGCTACTGCTATGAGCGGGGCCTGGGCTGCGAAAAGGATGCGGACAAGGCCTTTTTCTATTACGGCAAGGGGGCGGAAAATGGCGACGATACCGCCACCAATAACCTGGCCTTCTGCTATGAGCACGGCCTGGGCTGCACCCCCGACCCGGCCCGCGCGGCTAAGCTCTATGAAAAAGCCGGGAATATGGGCGTTCCCTTGGCCTGGAAAAACCTGGCGCTGCTCTATGAAAAGGGCATCGGCGTGGAGAAGGATTTAGACCAGGCCCGGAAATATTTCACCCTGGCCAAGGAGCAGAATGTCCCCGGTGCCGCCGAGGGACTGGAGCGCCTGTCCGCCAAGCCCGCCGCCCCCAAATTTCCCGCCACTGCCCTGCGTGTCACCAGTGTCCTGCTGCTGGGCCTTGCGGCGTTTTTGGGCATCGGCATCTGGGGGGGCGTTCCCTCGGAGCGGCTTTTTAGCGGTGTGTTCACCCTGTTTTTTGCGGCCGGCGCCGGCTTTATCCTGTATAAGGTCAATCAGCGTCAGCCGAGGCTGCCCAAGGGCGTGTGCATTCTATACATAGTCCTGGGAGTGCTGCTGATCCTGGCGGGCATCCTGGTCCTCTTGACCCTGGGCGAGGAAGCGCCTCCGGAGGCGGCGGACTACTGGTTCATCGGCTGCACTCTTCTGGGCGGCGATGTTCTCTTGGGTCGCGTCCTGCGCCAAAAGAAGGGGATGCAAAAGAAGTGACGCAGAATCACTTTGCCCCTAAAGCCCCGGAGCTTACCTTGCTGCATGAATTTCCGTACAATACTGCGAAAAGATTTTTAGCCAAAATTAGGCAATTCTCCAAAATGATATTATTTTCACAAAGACGCTGTTTTTTGCTGATTCCCGGTGCTATAATGTAAAAAAGTGCTTTTTGCAAAGCATAGGAGACTTGGAGGAGAATAGATATGGATTACAAAGAGATATACCGGCAAAAACTGACTACGGCGGACGAGGCGGTGAAGGTCATCAAGTCCGGTGACTGGGTGGACTACGGCTTCTGCGCCATCCATCCCCGGGTGCTGGACGAGGCCCTGGCCCGGCGGGCCCCAGAGCTGGAGGATGTGAAGGTTCGAGGCGGCATCAGCCTGTGGAAGCCGGCCATTTTTGACATTGAGGACCCCGTTCACCACATTATTTTCAATTCCCACCACATGAGCGCGGTGGAGCGTCACCACATTGCCAGCGGCGCGGGCTTCCACGAGCCCATGCGTTATTCCGAGCTGCCCCGGTACTATACCGACCACATTACCCCCCCGGATGTGGCCATGTTCCAGGTGACGCCCATGGATAAGCACGGCTACTTCAACTTCGGCCTCTCTGCCTCCCATCTGCGGGCTGTTATTGAAAAGTCCAAGGTGGTCATCGTGGAGGTCAACAAGAATATGCCCCGGTGTCTGGGCGGCTTTGACAACTGCATCCATGTTTCCGAGGTGGACATGATCGTGGAGGGGCGCAACGACCCCATGGGCATCCAGCCCTCCAACCCCGCCACCGAGGTGGATAAGGCCGTGGCCAAGCTCATTGTGGAGCAGATCCCCAACGGCGCCTGCCTGCAGCTGGGCATCGGCGGTATGCCCAACACCGTGGGCGCCATGCTGTGCGAGTCTGACCTGAAGGATCTGGGCGTACATACGGAGATGTATGTGGATGCCTACGTGGACCTGGCCCTGGCGGGCAAGGTGACGGGTATGTGCAAGAATCTGGACCGGGGCCGCCAGGTGTACGCCTTCGCCGCCGGAACCCAAAAGCTCTACGACTATCTGGACGATAACCCTGCCTGCATGGCTGCACCCATCAGCTATACCAACGATGTGCGCACCGTGGCGGCACTGGATAATTTCATTTCCATTAATAACGCCGTGGATGTGGACCTGTATGGCCAGGTGAACGGTGAGACGGCGGGCATCAAGCAGATCTCCGGCGCAGGCGGCCAGCAGGACTTCGTTTTGGGCGCGTATCTGTCCAAGGGCGGCAAGAGCTTCATCTGCCTGTCCTCTACCCATAAAAATAAGGACGGAAGCCTGGGCTCCCGCATCCGGCCCACCCTGCAGACCGGCTCCGTGGTCACGGATACAAGGGTGAATACCATGTATGTGGTTACGGAATACGGCTGCGTATGTCTCAAGGGCCTCAGTGTCTGGGAGCGGGCGGAAAAGCTCATCTCCATCGCGCATCCCGACTTTAGGGAGGAGCTGATCCGGGAGGCCGAAAAGCAGAAGATCTGGTATCCCCACAATAGAAGATAAACCAAAACTCAGCAGGGGCGGACGGCGCTGTCCGCCCCCTTTTCCTGTGCGCAGGCTGCACTCTACCGCCGGTCGGTTGCCGGCAGCCCACTCTACCGCTATCATAAGATCGAGGTGACGCCTATGAACAAACAGATCTTCGGCACATACATCGCCGAAAACCGAAAGCAGTTGGGCATGACCCAGGCGCAGCTGGCCGATAGGCTCCATGTGACGGATAAGGCCGTCAGCAAGTGGGAGCGGGGAGTTTCCCATAGTTAAAGATACCACACCAAATATGATGAACCCACGCTTATACACTACCAGCTATAATAAACCGCAAGGACAGCAATTTGATGATACTGCTGTCCTTTCTTTTATAAAATTGCAGTACACATAAAAAAGCTGTAAAATGATAAATATATTTGTCCTTGTAACATTTCGCGGACATTTGCCTGTTATACTATCTGCAAAAAGCAAAGGAAGTGAGGATATGAAGCAGATTTTAATTGTCGAGGACGACAGTTTTTTGAATAAGATGGTGGCCTATAACCTGACCGCAGACGGCTATGGCGTGACTTCTGCCCTAAATGCCAGAACCGCAGCCGACGCCATCCGCCAGCGGGAATTTGATTTAGTGCTGCTGGACATCAACCTGCCGGACGGGAACGGCTTTGAGCTGTGCAAGCTAATAAAGCCTCAGCACCCGGACACCATCGTAATATTCCTGACCGCCAACGATCAGGAGAGCGACCAGATACGGGGTTATGAGGTGGGCGCGGTGGACTACATCACAAAGCCCTTTGTGATTGGGGCCTTGCAGCGGAAAATCAAAGCCATGTTCGCCATGCTGGAACACCACAAACCGGCCAAGGACATTTACGACGACGGGCGGTTGTTTCTGGACTTCTCGGAGCAGACGGCTTCCTTAAACGGCAAGCCCCTGACTCTATCCCCGATGGAGTACAAAATGCTGAACCTGTTTCGTAAAAATCCCCGGCAAGTGCTGACCCGTGGGCAGCTTTTGGAAAAGCTGTGGGATATAGACGAGCGGTTTGTGGACGAACACACCCTGACAACCTCCATCAGCCGTATTCGCAGCAAGATTGAAGCCGACGGCGGCGCACCCTACATCAAGACCGTTTACGGCATGGGTTATCAATGGACGGGAGGCGAGGCAAAATGAAGTTTCAAAACCTCTCGGTAAAGCGGCTGTTTGGCCGGGTGGCAATAGGACTTGTCCTCTCCATGTCCGGGATCACCATAGCCCTGTTTCTTGTGACAAAACAGACGGCGGCACTGCTGACGGGCGGAGCGATGCTGCTGTGCGCCCTTGCAGGGATCTTTGTACTGACGCAGGCATTTGGAAAGCGGTTGTCGCAGTTTACCGTAGACCTGTGCCAAACCTTAGACCACATGATCACCGGAAACGAAGCGCCAGAACGCCCGGAGGACAGCGAAACCCAGCTTGCCAGAATCGGACACCGGCTGGCAAGGCTTTACCAGATCATGCAGGAGAACCGCCGCCGGGTGGACGAGGAACGGCAGGAGTTACAGACCCTTGTATCGGATATTTCCCATCAGGTGAAAACGCCGGTAAGCAATCTGAAAATGGCGACGGACACCCTGCTGGAAAAGCCTATGACCGAGGCGGAGCGTACCGATTTTATCCGTGGAATCCGCACCCAGACAGATAAACTGGACTTTCTCTTTCAGGCCCTTGTGAAAACCTCACGGCTGGAAACGGGCGTGATCCAGTTGGATAAGAAACCGGGTCGCCTCTTTGATACCGTGGCGCAGGCCATGAGTGGGATCGTGTATGCAGCGGAAAAAAAGAAAATCGCTGTATCTGTGGACTGCCCGGAGAATTTGACCTTTTCCCATGACAGCAAGTGGACATCCGAAGCCCTCTTTAACCTGTTGGACAATGCGGTGAAGTATACTCCGGCAGGTGGAAAAATTACGGTGTCGGTGATACCGTGGGAAATGTATGTGGAGATCAAAGTAGCCGATACCGGCAAGGGCATTTCCGAAAGTAATCAGGCTGCTATCTTCCGGCGCTTTTATCGTGAGGAAGAAGTACACGAACAGCAGGGCGTGGGCATTGGCCTGTATCTGACCCGCGAGATCGTAACACGGCAGGGCGGCTACATCAAAGTGGTTTCTGAGCCGGGCAAGGGTTCAGAATTTTCCATTATGCTGCCGACAAAATAGAATGCGGCGGACGGTCATTCTCGGCTGCCCGCCGTAAGTCTTTTCGCAACAGTGTGCCGATAAAGCTGCCAGTGGCAGTTTTTCGGCGGAAATGTCCGAGCGTTGTAACATTTCACCCCCGATTTTCAATGAAATTTTTTGGCCGCTGTAACATTTCGCGGACATTTGGGTTTTACAATAGCCTTATCAACAGGCAGAAAGCCTTGAAAGGAGTTTTGAGTATGAGCGTTTTACAGGCGATTGATCTGAAAAAGTATTACGGCACAGAGCCGAACATTACCCGCGCCCTTGACGGTGTGAACTTCTCCGTGGAGGACGGCGAGTTTGTGGCCGTTGTGGGAACATCCGGCAGCGGCAAGTCCACCCTGCTTCACATGATGGGCGGGCTGGACACTCCCACCAGCGGAACCGTGATCGTCCGGGGCGAAGAACTGGCAAAGAAGAACGATGAACAGCTTACCATCTTCCGCCGCCGCAACATCGGCTTTATCTTCCAGAACTATAACCTTGTTCCTATTCTGAATGTGTATGAGAACATCGTCCTGCCGGTGGAGCTGGACGGGGACACGGTGGATCAGAAGTTTTTGGACGAAATTGTTCACCTACTGGGGCTGGAAGATAAACTGAAAAATATGCCGAACAATCTATCCGGCGGACAGCAGCAGCGTGTGGCGATTGCCCGCGCTCTGATTACCAAACCGGCTATTGTGCTGGCCGATGAGCCAACCGGTAACCTTGACAGCAAGACCAGCGCCGAGGTGCTGGGACTTATCAAGCGCACCAGCGTGGAGTTCCGGCAAACCGTTGTAATGATTACCCACAATGACGACATAGCCCGCCTTGCAGATCGGATTGTCCGCATTGAGGATGGCAGGATTGTGGAATAAGGAGGTGGCAAGCTATGACATGGCCTTTTGAAAATGATACCAGTGACATTGAAAAGAAGCTGGCAAAGCGCAGTTTGCATCGTGAACGGCAGCGTAATTTATTTGCAATCATTGCTCTTGTGCTAACTGCATTTATGATAACTGCGACATTCAGTATTGGTTTTAGTTACTTTGAAACCTACCAAATGCAACAAATTCGGTTAATGGGAACTACCGCTGATGTCGGAATCACAAATGTAACAGAAAATCAGTTGGTTGAAATTTCAAAATCAAACCTTGTCCTTGACGTAGGTATACAGCAGCGTTTAGGCAGTGTTGATACAGAGCAACTGCAAAATGCGAGATTAGGTATAGTTTGGATAGATGATACCGAGTGGGGAACCCACCGTCTGCCTACTATATCAAGTGTTGTAGGAAATTACCCATCAAGTAAAAACGAAATTATGCTACCTACATGGGTGCTTGAACAGATGGGCATTTCTGATCCGCAAATAGGGATGGAGATTGTGTTGTCATACCAAATTGGCGATAGCTATGATTATGTCACGGACACCTTTTTGCTGTCGGGCTACTATACGGACTACATTCCAATGCGCACAAATAATCGTGGTTATGTTTATGTTTCATCCGCTTTTAAGGATAGCTTAAATGTATCACTGGATAATAGTGTTACAGCAATGATCCGTTTTCAAGGCAATGATGATGCTGACAAAAACTGTGAAAGATTGCGGCGTGAGATTGACTTTACAGAAGGGCAAACATTTGAAATTGTACCATTAGAACAGGCAAATGGTGGAACTATTATTTTAGCTGTAATAATTTTAGCAGTTTTTATATCCTTTAGCGGCTATCTGCTGATTTATAATATTCTTTATGTCTCTGTCATAAAAGATGTGCAATTCTATGGCCGTCTTAAAACGATTGGAACGACCCAAAGGCAGATAAAGAGAATTATCTATAAGCAGGCAATCAGAATCTCTTGTATTGGTATTCCGATTGGTCTGTTACTTGGTGCGGTTGTTTCCTTTGGCATTGTTCCTTACTTCCTGAATATGATGTATTCAACAAATTCTGATGTGGGAACAAAAGTATCTTTTTCGCCGTTTATTTTCATAGGAGCGGCCATATTTACGTTCATTACCGTTATGATTGCAAGCATGAAGCCCGCCAAAATTGCCGGAAGTGTTTCACCAATAGCAGCACTCCAATATACAGCAGCCAGCACAAAGAGCAGCGCCAGAAATTGTAGCAAAATGAAGTTGTCCAGAATGGCATGGAACAATGTCTTTCGTAATGCTAAGAGTACAACCCTTGTTTTTGCATCGCTTTTTTTCGGCCTTTCCTTGTTCCTTGTCGTCACAGGGCTATTACATGGTTTAAGCCCGGAGAATTATGTGAGCCAATGGGGAGTAAGCGATTTTGCACTCACATATAGTATCCACGAAAGAGAAGATTTAATTTCCAGCGAAATGGTTTCAGAGATTGGTCAGCTTGACGGCATTGAGAATTTGAGGTTGACCTATGCACCTTATCCTCAAGTAGCAGCAGATGTTGTATATGACGATGCTGTATTTCACGAGTTTCTTGCGTCATTAGACGGAGTAAACGGCATTGATTTTTCTGATCCGGCAAAATTAGAAAATTATCAGCAAAACTTTTTTAGCGGGGTTTTTGGAATTGACAGTGCATATTTGGAAGAAATCAATAAAACCTTAAACTTGCCTATTGACACGTCTGCCTTTGAACAAGGAAAGGTTGTGCTGCTGTCCAAAACAGTAGAAGACCTTATTCAGCCGGGGCAGGAAATAACAATCCAGACGCAGAACGGACAGCATTCCTTTATTGTAGCGAACGGTTATTTGAATGAAGGGTTTCGAGCAGGAGGAGGCAATGAGAGAGGGACGGCTCCTGATTTGTATATTAGTCAAACAGCTTTGAAAGAACTCTTTCCGCAATATAGAGTGTTCCGCGTGGCCTTTGATACGGATGGTCAACATGACGAAAGTATACTGCAAGAATTAAAGCAAATCACCGCATCACAAGCTAACATTGATATTATATCCCGATATGAACGGCGAGAAGAAATGCAGGAATATCTCATTACAGCAAAGGTTTTAGGAACAGGGTTGTCCGTGATCCTGCTGCTTGTTGGTGTCATGAACTTTGTCAATACAATGGTTGTCAATGTAAATACTCGGCGCTATGAATTAGCTGTTCTTGAAAGCATTGGAATGACAAAGCGACAAATCAAACGAATGCTATTTATGGAAGGTTTCTATTATTGGGGCGTTTCCCTTTCCCTTGCAGTCACCATTGGAACAGCAATCTTCATCTTGCTATATATGATTTTTAGTAAAGTGGCCTATTATGCTGTTTTCTCCTATCCATTTATCCCACTGGTGCTGGTGTCTGGACTGGTGTTGCTAATCTGCCTTATTGTGCCTATATGGGTCTACAAAACTGACGTTAACCTTCCAGTTGTGGAGCGATTGCGGTTGACAGAGTGAGTTTAATCAAATAGCAAAACATCCTTAGATCAATCATATCGAAGCGGAGCAGATTTTAGCTGCTCCGCTTCTTTAGTATTTTTCAAAAAATTCTTTTGAAATGTCCGAGCTTTGTAACAATTCAGCCTGTTTTTTTGTCGAAATCAAAGGCACCTCGGACATTTATAGTTCTTCCAAAAGTTTGATGATAATATTACCATTCATGGAAGAAGCAATCTGTTATTGCAATAATGCGAAATTGACGATAGAAAGTTTTTCATATCTCGGTCAGCTCAACAATTACATTACTCTGCTGATACAGCCAGTCCGTAAATTCTTTCGGGCTGGCCGTTCCTGTTTTTACAGCCTTTTTTCTCTGTAAGGCTTCTTTCTTAAAGTCGGAAAAGGAAGCCTGTATTTTTTCCAGACGGTCAGCCGGAAAGCCTGCGGTATTTTTTACCCGGTTTATTTTGTTGCGCCAGTTCTGGCATTCATTTTTATAAAGCAGGTCATAGTTATTTTCTCTTGACCTCTCGTCAAATTCCCGCTTGTTTTGAAGCGCCTGTGCTTTTCGGCACTTGTCGCTGCACAGCTCATACCGCTGGCTCTTTGCCAGAAAATATTTTCCACAGACCTTGCACCGCCGGAAGCAAAGCCCCCAGTCATTCAGCCTGTTCAGATAATAGGTAATCAACGGGTAGAGGGACGCATAGGCAGACACACATTCTTCTGTGCGCCGGTTGTCCGGGAACCAGAGGTCAAGCCGGGTATCTTCTGACGGTGCGCCTTTGAAATAAAGGCTGCCAGCTTGAAATTGTTTCGGTTTTCCTGTCTCCCTGTCAAAGCTCATGGTTTCGTTTTGGAATACCCCGGTCAGTCTGCTCATTTTATCCATGAAGCGGTCACAGGCAGCGTTACGGTCACGGGGTTCTCTGGCAAGCAGATAGCTGTTCCAGATACGGAACGCCACATACATTTTCAGAGGGTCGTTGCTAAGATATTT
>CEAR01034573.1_pt1 | contig 90845 bp, 83 predicted proteins | sample 557461 | NCBI WGS metagenome assembly CEAR01 (sample SAMEA3182075, study PRJEB8094) | gut metagenome | biome: human; feature: gut; material: Stool; isolation source: human stools | place: Canada | collected 2012-03-14 | reverse complement strand
TGCGAAAATAGCTCAGTTGGTAGAGCACGACCTTGCCAAGGTCGGGGTCGCGGGTTCGAGTCCCGTTTTTCGCTCAACTTCCCTCCGTTGCGGAGAGCCTAAGTTAATATGTCCGGATGGCGGAATTGGTAGACGCGCTACTTTGAGGGGGTAGTGACAGTTATGTCGTGTGAGTTCGAGTCTCATTTCGGACACTTCAGAAAATCCCAAGTGATTATTAAATCACTTGGGATTTTTCTTTTATATTTACGTCTTCCAATCATTATATTGGGTCAAGCCGAAACCACGGAGTATTAGAAAAAAATGGGCTCAAGCCGAAATGTCGGTGCATAATTAAAAATATAAGAGATGAGGGTTCTCAACGATAGGAGCTTGACTCTCCGAGGCAAGCCATAGGTCAGCCATTACATTTAAGTGCTTACATATAAATGAAAAGCATTGCCTCGAAAATGGCTGGTCCCGAAGGTACCAGCTCCTACATTAGCCCATCTCGACCCAACTAAACATGCACCGACATTTCGGCTTGAGCCATAATTTTTATTGTTTTCTACAAAAATAGGTCTCCGGCGCAAAGATGCCGAAGGCCTATAAAAGCATTGGCGGGGTGTTTATTTATCTGAGATACTCGTCGAAGAATTTTTCAATCGAGGCAAAGGGGATGATGTCCTTTTGGTCGTAGAGGTCTGTGTGGCTTGCTCCGGGAATGACCATAAAGAGCTTGTTGTTGTCCTTGCCGGGGGTAACGGTCAACTTTTTATAGGCATCGCTGCCGAAATAGAACGAATGCGCTTTCTCTCCGTGTACAATCATCACAGCGTTTACAATCTCGCCGGCGCGGCTCATCAGGGGGAAGTTGAGCCAGGGGATGGGAGATGTCGCGTTGCGTCCGCCGTTTGAGTTGAGCGAACGCGGATGATAGCCGCGCTTGGTCTTGTAGTAGTCGTAGTAGTCACGTAGGAATTTAGGTGCATCTTCGGGCAGCACGTCGGGAACACCGCCGCCGAGTTTTGGTGTTCCGTTGACGTAGTCCTCGTTGCGCTGAGCGGCTAATTTTTCGCGGAGTGCGTTGCGGGCCTCGGCACTGTCGTCGGCATCGAAATATCCGTTGGCGTTGACACGGCTCATGTCGTACATCGTCGATGCCAGAGTGGCCTTGATGCGAGGGTCGGGCGCCGCAGCGTTGATGGCTATGCCGCCCCAGCCGCAGATGCCGATAATTCCTACTTTCTCAGGGTCGACGTCGGGGTTGGTGACCAGGAAGTCGACGGCCGCGCTGAAATCTTCGGTATTGATGTCGGGCGAGGTCATATAGCGTGGAGTGCCGCCGCTCTCGCCCGTAAACGACGGGTCGAAGGCTATGGTCATGAATCCGCGCTCGGCCATTTCCTGGGCGTAGAGGCCGGCTGCTTGTTCCTTCACTGCGCCAAAGGGGCCGCAGACGGCTATAGCCGCGAGTTTGCCTGTCGTACCCTTGGGTTTATACATATCGGCTGCCAGGGTGATGCCGTAGCGGTTGACAAATGTCACCTTGCTGTGGTCAACCTTGTCGCTCTTGGGAAATGTCTTGTCCCATTCATTTGTAAGAGTCAGATTTTCCATAATATTTTTGTTTTCTATTGTTTTATTCTCGGCCGCGTTAGTCATAACAAGGCTGCCAGTGATGGCAAACAGGCATATCGCTAAAATATTTTTTACCATCACTCATGCTTCTTAAATGGAGATTCGACCTCTTCGTCTGTTGCTTCGAGTAGGAAGTAGACAGGTCGTAGCCCGTCGTTACAACAACTTATGGCTGTGCCGGGTTTGCGTATCCAGTCGTTGAACCAGAATTGTTTCGAGCCGTTAGCCAACGCGAAGACATACTGATGAATCGAACGCCATGCGCCGTCACATAGTCCTTCAGGTCGGGTCGAACCGGCATAGAATACGTCGCCGACATTCATACAGGGGCACGGCGATACGCCTTCTACTCCATATTCCTTTGCAAGTTCTTCATGGAAATCTTTCTTGATTACTGTGATTTTTACTTTTTTCATAATTAGGGTTTGTCTATTGTATTGACTGTATTGATTGTATTGACTGTATTGTTAGTACCAATCGTGTTTTTCGCGTCGCTCGAGAGCGTCTATATGGTTCATTTCCGCTGGCGTCAGCTCGAAATCAAATATTGAAATGTTCTCTTTCTGGTGGTCTGGGTTGCTTGAACCGGGGATGACTACCACACCGTTTTGTAAGTCCCAGCGTAAGATTGTCTGCACAAGCGATTTGCCATGCTTACGGGCGATATCCAAGATTACCGGCTCTTCCATCAGCTCCGAGTTGAAGCCACGGCCTCCGAGAGGATACCAAGCTTCAACCACAATACCCTTGTCGTGTAGATACTCTATCACAGCCTTGTCCTGATAATAAGGGTGGATTTCGTTTTGGTCGAGTACGGGCTTGATATTTACTTTCGGCAGAAACTCCGACATCTCCTTTATGTAATAGTTAGAAACGCCGAGTGACCGTATTTTGCCCTGCTTTACATATTGCTCCATAGTCTTGTAGGCATCAACATCGTGAGGGCCCGGGTGATGGAGCAGCATAAGGTCGATGTAGCCTATATCGAGTTTGCGGAGGCTTTTTTCGATGTTCTTCTCTGCATCGGCAAACTCGTTTGGGTAGAGTTTTGTAGTCACAAAAACGTCCTCGCGCTTTATCAGACCTTCTTCGATTGCCTGACGTATCGCCCGGCCGACTTCTTCCTCGTTGCCATAAAAACTTGCCGTGTCAAACTTGCGATAACCGAGTCTGATTGCGGATAATATCGCGTTCACACATTTGTCGCCGCGAAGACTATAGGTGCCCAGGCCGACTATGGGCATGTCGTAGCCACTGCTAAGTCTTATTGTCGGAGGATTACCATTTGTTCCTGGCGAAAGGTCAAAGTATCCCTTTTCGATTTGTCCTGTTTGTGTTTGCCCCAGTTTGTCATTGGTGGTATTGTCACCATCGGGATTGTTACAGGCATTTGCTGTCACTGCCATAATTGCCGATATTATGAGATTTATGATTTTCATGTTGCAAAATTACACAAAGAGCCCCACAGCGGCATTGCTGTGAGGCTCAATCTTAGTTTCTGAAAAGTTCAATCAGCTGAGAGGGACCGCAGTCGGGGCGATACCGAATTCTCTTTTGAATGCAGTCGAGAAATGCGACGGGTTGCGGAAACCGACTTCGGCGTAGACCTCGACAACTTTCTTTCGGCCAGTCTTTATGAGTTCGTAGGCCCGTTCGAGCCTTTTCTTGATAAGCCATCTTTCGGGTGTGAGGTCGCTGATTTTCTTGAAGTCGCGTTTGAACGTGGCGAGGCTGCGGCCGGTATAGTGTGCTATTTCCTCAATGCTTAGGTCGCACATATAGTTCTCTTCCATAAATTCGATGATGTCGATTTTCCAGGGCTCGTTGAAGTCAAACATCGTGGGTATAAACCGGTCGTCTATCGCCAGGAGTGCCATAAGGCCTTCTTGCAACTTTAGTTCCATAAAGTTGTCCTTTGGCTTGACGTCGGGGTCGAAGTATGGCGTCATAGAGGCAAAGAGGCTGGCGAGTTCGACTGTCTTGGGCAACTTGATAACTCCGGGGTCGAGTTTTCCGGCCTTAGTTCTTACCTTGTTAATTGACAGCTTGCCATACATCTCCCTGAGGAAATTGCGCGTGAACATCAGGAATATACCGCAATAGCGTTCGCCGCCATGGGTCTTCTTATACATCGTGATATGGTGGTCGCGCGGTATAAACACGCACTCGCCTTTACGGACATGGATTTTTTCCTTACCATTGTCGAGAATCATCTCTCCGGAATACACATAGTTGAGCGCGTACTCGCGCGAACGGTGTATGCACCCGCTCAAATCGTCGTAGAAGAAGCTGTAGAATATATTGTTGTAGTTAAAAATCAGCTTCATCGGCCCGAGGTCCTCGTTGTGATTTATTGCCATAAGTTTCTATGTTCTGGTTTACAAAAGTAGCAATAAAAATCTATACGGCACTTTCTCTGCGGCTCATGTTTTGTTTCTCACAGGTTCATCGACATGCTTATTCCCTATATTGTGTAGGGTTGAGGCCGAGTGTCCGTTGCACGTAGCGGCTGAAATAGGCCGGCGACGAGAAGTGGAACATGTCGGAGATTTGCACGAACGACAATGACTTGTTGCGCAGAAGGCGCGCGATGTCGAGTGCGGTATAGCGGTTTATCCAATAGTTAGCAGGGTAGCCGCTGACCTTCTTCGATACTTCCGACAAATATTTGGGTGTCACGCACAGTGTGGCGGCATAATAGGTCACTTCGCGGTTATGGCGATAGTCGCCGTTTTCGAGCATGTCTAAGAAGCGGCTCATCAGCGTGGCGTTTTGCGTCGATACGCCTGACTCCTTGTTAATGACCGAATGAAAATCAAAGAAATCGAGTATGGCCGACTGTACCGCATTTATCAGCAGTTCGCGATAAAAGGTGTGGTCGGTCTGCGATAGTCGGTAGGCTATCCAGCCGAAATCGCGTTCGCACACGAAACGCTGCCTCTCGTCGAGACTCATTATCGGATTGAGAAAGAGCGACAACTGCCCTTTCATGCCATAGTTGGTCTGGGGAGTGCACAATTCGATAAAGGGAGCCGTGACATAGAGTGTCTTCACCACAAAGTCTTCCGACGGTTTCATATTGTCGAGCAGCTTGCCTTTGCGCACTATCATCAGGTCGCCTTCCTTCATCTCGAAATGATTGCCGTTGAAGGTAAAAGAGCAATTGCCGCCCAGGCAGAGTGCGTGGGCAAGATATTCCTCGTAGCGACTTGTACCGATGCCGGCGAGGGTTTCTTCTATAATTACATCTTTAAGCTGTCCCATGAGCTAAATAATTGGTAGAATATCTTGTGTGGGGGTTATCGTGTCATAATCTCTATTAGTTCCGAAGCATACTGCCGTCCTATCGGCAGCACGCAGCCGTTGTTGAGGAAGACTTCTTGCCTGTTGAAACTTTTGATTTTAGATTTTGAGACGACAAACGACCTGTGTATCCGCACGAAAGACTCGGCAGGAAGCATGGCTAACACGTTTTTCAATAATATCCTCGACACGACGCACTCACCGGTGGTGCGGAATATTTTAGAGTAGCCCTCAACGGCCTCGATATACACTATGTCGTCGATAGGGATATTGATGTTGTTGTAGTCTTGCTTTACCACTATGCATTGCGAAGTCGTCTTTATCGGCTCACGCCCTATGCGTCGCAAAGCCTTTGAAAAGGCAATTTGGAAACGGCTATAGGCAAATGGCTTGTGCAGATAGTCGACGGCGTCGAGGTCAAAGCCTTCGAGTGCGTAGCGCAGATATGCGGTCGTGAATATAAAGCACGTACCCTCGGGCAGCCGTCCGGCTATCTCGAGGCCGCTTATACCGTCCATTTCTATGTCGAGAAATACTATGTCGGGCCGCTCGCGGCATATAGCCTCAAGGCCGACTGTCGGGTCGGAATATTTCTCCAGTTCGATATTGCCTATCCGCTGGCAGAATTTTTCGATTATGTCGAGAGCCAATGGCTCGTCGTCAATGGCTATGCATCGTATAGTGTCAGTCATGTGCGTTGAGGTCTATTTTGAGGTAAACCATGAAAATCCCGTCCTCTTCCATTATGTTGAGCACATAGCGGTCGGGATATAGCCCCGATAGGCGGCTGCGGCAATTATTGATACCTACCGGCACGTCTTTGCGGAATTCGTCGGAGTGCTTTATAATCTTGTTCTCGGTCTTAAAAGTCAAAATCCCCTTGTCGAGGCGCAGCTTTATCAAGATTTTGCAGTCATGGCTTGTCGAGGCCCCGTATTTAAAGGTATTCTCTACGAATGTGAGGAAAATCATCGGTGCGATATTTGCCGCCGGGTCGTCGACCAGGCAGTCCCACTCGACGGCGGTGTGCGTGTTGAGCCTGATAAGCTGTAGGTCGATGTAATTGTTGATATAATTGATTTCGTCATCGATGGTCACCCAGTCGTTATCGGCCGTAACGTAGGTATATTTCAGCAGTTCGGTGAACTTAATAAATGCATCTTCTGCTTTTTGAGAAGTGCCGATTACGAGGCTGTAGAGCGAGTTGAGGGTGTTGAATAGAAAATGTGGATTTATCTGAGCCTTATAGAGGGCCAACTGTGCCTTGTCGCGCTGGTTCTCTATAATACTTTGCAACAGCAGGCGGTGATATAGCTCCTTGACAAACGCCACCGTGAGCGAATAGCATATTATGATAGAGAACATAAACCATACCGTAATTGCCATGTTGTAATTCCTCACTCGTGTCTGGTATTCGCTCATCGACGGTATCACGAAATCCATTTTAGGCAAGGGATACAGGGTCAGCAGATATGTAGCCAATATCATCGCAGTAAAGATGCCGCCCAGCTTGTAGTAGGATTTCGACAAAATGAGCCTTGGCAGGTTTAGAGCCTTGATTACAAAATAGCAGCCGTAGAGATAAATCGTAGTCAGGCACGTGAAAACCGGGGAGACACCCCACCAGTAGTGTACACGGCTCAGCACTATCATAAGCGGCATTATGACGATGCAGAAGAACAGGTCGAATATCAGGCTGGTTTTGTGCTCTAATGATTTCATATCGCAAAATTAATATATCTTCCTAAAAACAACAAATACGCCACGTTACGTTCATTGACACATTTGCGGCGTTCGTTGACACCCGCTATGTCGGTAGCCCGGTCTTATCTAATTTTATCAAATAATCTGACATAAATATGAAGAATACTATTAGCTCTGTTCTTTCGATACTTTGCCTTGCGCTACTGTTTTCTTGCAATAATAATAAGGAAAACGGTCAGTCTTTAGAGGAAATATCCAAGCAGGAACTCGCCACTGCCCTAAACGAACGCGACCAGCTACTCGCCCTGGTCAAGGAGATTTCTATCAATCTGGAGCAGATAAAGAAGCTCGAAAACGTCATGACCATCGCCGCTGCCCATCCAAATGAATATCCCGCTCAGAAAGCCCAAATACTTGCCGACATGGCGTGTCTCAAAGAAAAAATACAGCAGCGAAAGGCCCAACTGCAAGAACTGGAAGACAAACTGCAAAACTCTACCATCAACAATAAGGAACTCCATGAGACCATCGAGGCCCTGCGCATACAGATTGACTCGCAAATCGACGAAATCGAATCGCTCAAGAGGCAGCTCACTGCCGCCAGGGAGCATATTGGCGAGCTAAACGACACTGTAGACTCGCTAACGAATACAGTATCGACAGTGACCGGCGAGCGCAATATTGCCATTGAGGCCGCAGTATCGTTCGAAAACGAACTCAACACTTGCTATTATGTTGTTGCATCCAAGGCACAGCTCAAAAACCACAATATAATCGAATCGGCTTTCCTTCGCAAAACAAAACTGATGAAGGGAGATTTCGATAAAGACTTCTTTGTCGTCAGCGACAAGCGTGCACTCGGCACATTACCCCTTGGCTCGAAAAAGGCAAAAATACTTACCAACCATCCCGAGTCGTCCTACCGCCTCGTTGAGACCGATAGCCAAAAGGTGCTAAAGATATCTGACCCCGACCAATTCTGGAGCCTGACCAATTATCTTGTCGTGCAAAAAGATTGATACATTTTTGAATCAGTGTTAGGCTGCCGGGGGTTGTCTCTATTGAGACAAGCCCCCGGTTTGTTGTTATTCGGCGAATTTAGCAATTTGCTCCGTGTTTTTGATAATAATCCTTAGTCACAATAAACCTAACTTTGCATCACGACAAATAATATATGACTACGATGAAAAAAATACTTCCGTTCTTGTTGATGGTGCTTTTCACTACTTCGCTCGTTGCATGTGACAAAGACGATGCCGGACCCGAAATCCCGTCCGGCGACGGCACCGAAGTTCCCGAAAACAGTAAAATCCTTATTGCCTATTTCAGTTGGGGTGGCACCACGGCGCGTATGGCCCGGCAGATTTCAGAGCAGACTGGCGGGACACTTTTTGAGATTGTGCCCGTAAATCCATACCCTGCCGAATATACCCCCTGCACCGAGGTCGCCCTGGCCGAGCGCGACGCCGATGCGAGACCGGCCATTAAGGGCACGGTAGAGGATATGGATTCTTACGACGTAGTATTTATCGGTTGTCCTGTGTGGTGGCATACGGCACCAATGATTATAAACACCTTTGCAGAGTCTTATGACTTCAAGGGAAAGATAGTCGTGCCGTTCTGCACCTATGCCTCGACATATCGTGATGAGACTTTGCAAAAGATTGTATCGCTTACACCGCAATCTACCCACCTGTCAGGTCTCGGACTCACCTCAAGTGGTGTCGGCAATAGCGGCAATGTCACCACATGGCTCAAAAATATCAAAGTACTCAAATAATATGGAATATAGGACATTAGGATTGAGCGGTCTGCGCGTGTCGGCTGTCGGTCTCGGCTGTATGGGTATGAGCCATGGCTACGGCCTTCCGGCCGACAAACATGAGATGTCGAGGCTATTGGCTGACGCTGTCGACATGGGTTATACCATGTTCGACACTGCCGAGATATATGGTACGGTCGATGACCCTCATGCCAACGAGGAACTGCTCGGAAACGCTCTCCATGACTTCCGCGACCGAATTGTCCTGGCCACAAAGTTTGGCCTCGCTTTTGATAATCCCGGGGGTGACGGCCCCCATCCGCTTATTCCTGATTCTAAGCCCGAGACAATACGCAGGACTGTGGAGGGGTCTTTGAGGCGTCTTCGTACCGACCATATCGACCTGTATTACCAGCACCGTATCGACCCGGCGGTCGAGCCCGAGGTCGTTGCCGGTGTCATGCTCGACCTTATAAGTGAGGGCAAAATATTGCACTGGGGCATCTCTGAAGCCAACGAGGAGTATCTGCGTCGCGCCCATGCCGTGTGTCGTGTCACTGCTGTGCAAAACCGCTATTCGATGATGGCGAGGTGGCACGAGGCAATCTTCCCCTTACTCGAAGAACTCGGCATAGGTTTCGTGGCTTTCTCGCCGCTGGCCAACGGACTTCTGACCACCAACTACGATGCCTCCTCCAAGTTTGACCCTCACACTGATTATCGCGCCGCGATGCCGCAGTTCAGCAGGGATAGCTTCGACAAAAATCAGGAATTGCTCGACTACGTCATGCACCTCGCCGACGAGCATCATGCCACCCCGTCGCAGATTTCTCTCGCGTGGATGTTGTGCAAGAAACCATGGATTGTACCTATTCCCGGTACGAGGCACCTGGGGCACCTAAAGGAAAATGCCGGTGCGGCCGACATAAAATTGTCGCTCGATGAAGTCGTCACTATCGACCGCACTCTCGACGCTATGCCGATGAGCGAAGTATTCGGCGGCTCTAAAATATTGTCACGCGACAATTGACATTGTTGTCATGATACCAAAAAGGCCGGCTCCATTTGTTGAGTCGGCCTTTTTGTGTGGGGATAGTGCTTTGTCTTATTCGGTCGGGAGGCTCAGATATTGCTCGTCGCTGACGGGTTCGAGCCATTCATTGGATGCATTTTCTCCCGGAACTTCAAATGCTAAGTGGGCAAACCAACTGTCTTTCGCCGCTCCGTGCCAGTGCTTCACGTTGGCCGGTATGTGTATCACTGTGCCTGGAAGTATGGCTACCGCAGGTTTCCCTTCTTCCTGGTACCAACCACGGCCTGCCACGCCCACAAGCATCTGGCCGCCGCCCTTGCTTGCGTGGTGTATGTGCCAGTTGTTGCGGCACCCGGGCTCGAAGGTCACGTTGGCAAACGGCACCATCGAGTCTGATACACGGGCCAGATAGCTGTTGCCTTGGAAATATTTGGCATAGGCTGTATTAGGTTCGCCAATCGGGAATATCATTTCCTGTTGGAAACGTTCTTTCTCGGTTGCGCTGTCGGCTGGGTCGGCCCATACTTCTTTGGCTATTCTGAAGCCGGCCCAGGCATTTGGCCATCCGGCATAGAAAGCTGCCTGCGTGAGCAATGCGGCGATTTCCTTACGGGTTATGCCGTGTTTCTTGCCCATCTCGAGGTGTGCGCGAAACGACTGGTCGGTCATGCCTTTACCGAGAAGTATCGAGATGGTGACCATGCTGCGGTCGTGGAGGCTCAGGGTAGAGTCGTTCCAGACGGCGTCGCCGAAGAGCACGTCGTCATTTAGTTCTGCAAATTGCGGCGCGAAGTCGCCAAGGGCAGTGCGCCCTGCTGTTTGCGTTATCTTGTTTTGTGCCATAATCGTTGTATTGATTATCAGAGTCATAATCATTATTAGTATACTGCGTCTCATTGCTCGTGTGTTTTGTTAAATCTCATAAATATCAACCTTTAACAATGCAAAGATAAATACTTTTATACTAATTGAAAAACTCTGATATATTCTTCGGTAATAATGGTAAAAGATAGAGTGATTTTGGTAAGTCCCAACGGAGTTTTATTGTCTAATTTTGCACCAGTGGTTAGACTTTAATGATAAGCTTGATATCTATCAAATCTCTCCGCAGTAAGGCGGTAACTCTGCCATGGTGTCGATGACGATATCGGCGCCGGCAGCGGTGAGGCCGGAGCGCGACGAGTTGCCGTAACTTACTCCCACACAATGGCAACCCGCGCCCCGGCCCATTGCTATATCTACCGGCATGTCGCCGACGACAATACACTCGTCAGCCTTGCAGCGCAACTCGGCCAAGGTCTGTAGCACAGGTGCCGGGTCGGGCTTGCTTCGCACTACGTCGTTGGCACCGAGTATCAGGCTAAAATACTTCGCAATACCTGTGGCCTCACAAAACTCAATCAGTGATTCTCGCGACCTCGACGATGCTATAGTCATGACTATGCCTGCATTGGCAAGTTTATCGAGAGTTTCCACCACGCCGGGGAAAAGCTGCGGCACAAGCCGGGTCTTATTCTCGTTAAATATGCGCCTATAGGTGTTTACGCACAAGTCGAGTTGTGCATCGTTATATTCAGGATACAGGTGCCTGAAACCCTCTTTTAATGGAAAACCTATAGTCGCTCTCAGTTCTGCATCAGTTCGGTTATCGGCCTGTAGCTCGGCTATTGTTGCATGGTAGGTACTCAGGATTGTCGATGTTGTGTCGGCCAAGGTCCCGTCAAAATCAAATATTATAAGAGGTTGTTTAAAAACGATTGTTAGCGGACGTGAGTTTGCGTAGGGTAATCACAACCGCTGCGACCATGAGCATTTCGTTGGCGGATTCTGTAGTCTCTTCGTAGTTTCGGCATAATCGTCTGAAATTTTCAAGCCATGCGAAAGTCCTCTCCACGACCCATCTTTTCTTTGCCGGGACAAACTGACCGGAATAATTTGAATGCGTAATCTCTATGTCAATTCCAAAATCATGTTTGGCCTCCTCTATGAAATTTCCACGATAGCCTCTGTCTGCATAGATGCGTCTTATCCATGGAAAAGCGACGACAAGCATTGCCACAAGAGCATAAGCGGATTTGGAATCGTGAATATTGGCAAGAGTTGTGGATGCTTCCAGAATGTCACCGTCCTTATCAGTTATTATGTTGCGTTTTACGCCCTTTACTTTCTTATTCCCGTCAATTCCTTTTTGGGAACGGGGAAGAGCGGAACGGGAACTCTCACTGTCTATGGCACCGATGGTCGGGTGTGGCGATTCTCCTCTTCTGAGTCTGACTTTCTCCACAAGACTGTCCTCAAGTTCAGAAAAGGCATCCATTGCACCCCAGCGCCTGAAATAGTAATAGACCGTCTGCCACTTGGGATATTCCTCTGGAAGCAGTCGCCATTGGCAACCGCTGACATCTATGTAGATTATCGCGTCAAGTATGAGAAAAAAATCATATTTGCTACGCCAGTTGTCTATGAGAATTGTTCCTTTTATATACTCCTTCTGAGCATCGGTCAAATCGGTCAGATACATAATTCTTTGTGTTTGTTTATGTTTGTTCATTTATTTAAACAATTCACAAAGGATAAATGCCTGAGCATCCGACTGATGCTCATTTTTTATTCACATTTGTTTTTAAACAAGCTCTAAGTCTCGGTTGCATTTTTATCCAAATTTTTCACAAAGGTACGCCAATAATTGCTTACCTTTGTAATACTATAAACAAAAACCATCATTTATTATCTTTCTATATGAAATCGTTCTTATATACCATATTCGTCTGCTTGCTATGTATTCTCTCTTCATGCGAGAAACACGATGGCCTCAGCTACTTCAAATCTAAATGTGAGGCAGAGCTTAACGGCCAAACTTATATCGACCAGTCGCTCTTTACTATTAGCCCCGATGCCATCATTACCCCTGAATTTGTTCCTACTGACAACGGACTCGAGTTCTTTTCCCTACTCCGCACCAAGCGTGGTGGTGACATCGCCTATGCCGTTCACATAAACCTCTTCACCACCGAGCCCGATGCTTATTTGACCGAGGAACAGCACATAGAAAAAGTTGCCACCGACATCCCCGACACCGACTACTGGCGCTATTGTCAAAAAAATAAAATCACCTACGCTACAGTCAATAGTGAAATAGTCACCTCGGGCACATTCAAAATCACATCCTACAACCTCCAGCAAAGAAACTACCAGGGCACCTTCACCCTCAATTTCAGCGAAGGCACTCTCCAAGGCAAATTCAATCTATAAAATAATGTGCATCACCTTTCCAATCCGTGAGGATGTGTCAAAATGGATGTTTTGACTATGAAAGGGTAATGATAGGAGCCTGGCTTTGTAAATTGTACATTTTGATATACCTTCACTATCATAGTCACTATTGATGATTAGATAAAAATTCGTCACATGTCGAATTTTTGAGTTGCCAATGCGTGTATTAGTAAATTGAAATTTTTATTTTCTAAAAGTCATTGATTTGCTTTTGCTTATTAAGTACAAGCAGTAATTTAGGCGAAAATTCAAAACCAATGGCTTCTTTCAAAGTAAAATTCCGCCCTTCGTCTGTCGCCGGTCACGAGGGCACTATCTATTATCAGATTATCCACGAGAGAAAGGTGCGACAGCTTGTCTCCGACTACAAGGTATATCCATCCGAGTGGGACTCTGACCGTGCAATTGTCACGGTCGGACGCGACAGTGACCGATGGTTGCTGGTTAAGACCATACGCCAGCGTATAAAGATGGATTTGTGGCGTTTGGCAAAGATTGAAGGACGATTCGATGCCGAGGGCATGCCTTACTCTGCCGACGACATAATCGACGAGTTCAATCATTATACCCGTGCCTACTCGCTCTTCAATTTTATGGAGCAAATCATCGGACGCTTAAGGGCAAAGGGCCGCATACGTACTTCTGAGACCTACTGCTCCGCACTCAGTAGTTTCCGTAAGTTTCGTGACGATGAAGACGTGATGCTCGACAGCCTGACTCCCGAACTTATGGAAGAATATGAGGCATGGCTGTTCCGTGGCGGCCTTGTTCCTAATACGGTGTCGTTCTATACCCGCATATTGAGGGCGGTATACAACCGTGCCGTCGAGGCCGACATAATAGAAAACAAATACCCTTTCCGTCATGTATATACAGGCGTTGACAAGACAGTAAAGAGGGCGCTTCCACTATCGGTCATGAGCAAGATAAAGGCTCTCGACCTTTCGGCCGACCCGGCACTCGACTATGCTCGCGACATGTTCCTTATGAGCTTCTATCTCCGGGGCATGAGTCTTGTCGACATGGCCTTTCTTAAGAAGACAGACCTTAGAAACGGACACGTCGTTTATCGTCGGCGAAAGACCGGGCAACAGCTCATAATAGGGTGGACTAAGGAAATGCGGCTTATACTCGACAAATATAGCGAGAATATTTCTGACTACCTTCTGCCCATTATCCGCAGGCCAGTCACAAACGAGCTCGCCACATACCGCAATGTAGGTTATAGCATAAATCGTAATCTAAAGAGGATTGCCGACTTGGTCGGTGTCGCTATGCCTCTTACCCTCTATGTGGCCCGGCATAGCTGGGCGTCTGCGGCCAAGTCGAAGGGCATACCGCTGAGTGTCATCAGCGAGGGGATGGGCCATGATTCAGAAGCGACCACACGCATCTACCTTGCCTCGCTCGACACATCCGTGATTGACCGTGCCAACTCCAAGATACTCAATAGCCTGTAACTAACCCTTAAAAATTAAAGACCTTCTAAATCATCGAGTTAGAAGGTCTTTAAGTGCGCATGAAGGGACTCGAACCCCCACGACCTGAGTCATTAGATCCTAAGTCTAACGCGGCTACCAATTACGCCACATGCGCTTTTCGTGGTGCAAAGTTACACATTATTTTGTGTGACTCCAAATTTTTTTGGCATATTCGCCAAAAATTCAAAAAACCTTGCGGCTTTGACGCTATCACAAGCCGCAAGGTTCACTGGTTGTCTATCGTTTTATTGAAAACACTAATCAGGCGATTATTGTTCGCTACCGAGTAGTGGCAGCTTGTTCATCTCTTCGATATAGTTGAGTATGGCGTCGCGTCCGCGCTTGTCTTCGCTCGATGTTCGGAATATCGGAGGCAGCTCCTCCCATGTCTCGAGCAGTTGGGCGCAGTACTCGGCAGTCTGTCTTTCGCCGGCGGTGACCGATTGTTTGTCCATTTTGGTAAAAACGATGCTGAAGGGTACGCCGTTCTCGCCGAGCCACTCCATAAACTCAAGGTCGATTTTTTGTGGCTTGTGGCGGCTGTCGATGAGTACGAATAGATTTGTCATCTGTTCACGCCCGAGTATATAGTTCTTGATTATGCTTTCGAGCCTGTCGCGGTCGGCCTTGCTGCGGCGTGCATAGCCGTAACCCGGTAAATCGACGATATACCAACTGTCATTGATTAGAAAGTGGTTGATGAGCATGGTCTTACCCGGCGTGGATGAAGTCATGGCAAGACCTTTTTGGCCCGTCAGCATATTGATGAGCGATGATTTGCCAACATTCGAGCGGCCTATAAAGGCATATTCATGGCGTTGGTCTGGCGGACATTTCGTATAGTCCGAATTGCTTATTACAAAGCGCGCGGTATTGATTATCATATCTGCAAAATTTTTTCTTTTAGTATTAAACAATTGAAATCGGGCCTATGGTTGACGGAGGTTGAGGTATTCGCAGTTTACTGCCAGACGCACCTGGTTTGGCGAGAGGCGTTTGAAGTAGTGGTGCAGTCCGCGCATAGGTGGCGGCATCAGGCCCGACAGGCCGACGGCCAGTCGCCTCCGAGCCCTTGAAAAGGCCACATACAGCACCCTGGCGTGGTCGGCGACCTCTCCCTGGTACCGCGATGCGTCGAATACGACAACATTATCCATCTCGAGCCCTTTGGCTTTGTGGATGGTCATTATCGATAGTCGTTCGTTTACTATATCGTTGGTAAAGAGGTCGGCCTCGTTGAAACTCAGCAGGTCGAAGAGGTGGCGCGAAATCTGCTGGTCGAACCTCGGCGTTACGGCCTTGTCGACTATACAGTTGTCAATCAGCTTTGTTACATAGTCAAGTCTTGAAATCCCCTCGGTATAACCGTACGATGTAAAGTACTCGTCGGCCGACCTGATTGCGTTTGCAAGACTCGTGTCGCTATTTGCGTCGTATATCTTTTCGCGCCATTCATAGTAAAACCACCCGTAGACCGATTTTAATTTTTCGGCACACCGTTTTATCTTTGTGTCGAGATGGGCCTGCCGGGCCTTTGGCAATATCTCGTGGGCCTTGTTTGCCAGGGCACTGAGAAGGGTAGCTGTGGCCGAGGCATCGTCGGCCGCGTCGTGGCTGTTGCTTCCTTCGAGTTCCAGTGTCGCGAGTAGGGTGGCAAGGGTGTGGCTGTTGAGCCTCGGGTAGAGCTGTCGCGACAAGGTGAGCGTGTCGAGCCGGGCGGCATCTCGATTTAGCTGTTGCGGGATGGTGCATTGTGTGCGCCGCGCGATGTCGCTACGCATTATGGCGGTATCGAAGTCGAGGTTGTGGCCGGCTGGTACGGCATCGCCCATAAATTGCGCAAAGGCGTGGTAAGCCTCGTTAGGGCTGATTTTGACGGCTTTGGCGTAGGTTTTGACAAGAGGGTTGGCAACGCCCGGCGATAATTCGCGGGGTAGCCGTTTGTCAGTTTGGATAAACACCTCGAAACGGTCGGTAATCACCCCATGTCTTAGCTTCACGGCGGCTATCTGAACCACGTCGTCGGTGAAAACGTCGAGCCCGGTAGTCTCGGTGTCGAATACTACGATTTCCCGGTCGGAATTGTAAATCTCGACAAGCGATTCGACTCTCAAAGGTTTGTCGAAATCGAGCAGTTCGTCGCAGCCGATACCGCTGTTTCGCAGCAGGCTCACCAGTTTCCTCGCCCCGGTCAATGTGCTGCAACACTTGGTCTGGTATAGCAGCCTTGCCCACGGGTGTACGGTGAAAGGCTGCGCCACGGCCGCGAGATGCGACCATACCGTCTTGAATGGCAGTTGGTGGAAGAGGCCTTGCTTCGAAACATGGAAATGACCGAGGCCGAGGCTGTCGAACAATTCAGAAATATAGTCGGCATCTTTGTTTGTACGGCACAGCACAGCCACACTCTCGCCAGGCGATTCGGCAAGACGACGGCGACACATATTCGCTGCCGTATATGCCAATTCCTCGTAATTGCCACTGTATAGCGTCATGTTGCCTTCGTCGTGAGAGGTGTCTACGGCTTCTGGTAAAAAATCATGGTCAATTCCGAGCCAGTCGGCAGCAATGGTATTGCACATTTCCACAAGATATCCGGGCGAACGATAGTTGCGCCTGAGTCGCAGAATATTGCCACGGCACTGCTCTTTCAGCACCTCGAGTGCGCGGCCCCCGGCCCCCAGAAATCTGAATATGGCCTGCTGTTCGTCGCCGAAATATACCAGGGTGCGATTATGGCGCCGTGTCACTGCCTCTACTATGGCGAGTTGGAGTGGTGTCATATCCTGCACTTCGTCGACCTGTACCCAGCGATAGCCTGTCATGGTGTAGTCGATAGAGGGCCGTTGCTGCAGGGCCGTGTAGGTCTGCAACAATATGTCGTCGAAGTCGATGAGCCTGTTCTGCCGTTTAAATTTGAGATAGGCATCGATAGCCTCATGGTCTTTATCGGTAAACAGGCGCGCAGGGTGTCGGATGATATATTCCGGGTGGTCGTTGTCTTTCTGATAGAGATAGGCAGCCTTGGTAAGAAAGTCTGTTATTGCCGAAGGCCGCACATCATCAAGGATTGTCGTCAGATAATCTAATTGGTCTTCCTCGTCGAGGACTGAAGTGTCCGAACCGATGATGCCGTTGTCATAGAGGAAGCGCAGGCAGAAGCGGTGCATATTGCCCACAAAGAGGTCGGCCGGTATGTAGCCCAGGTATCCGGCGATGCGCTGCTTCATCTCGCGCGCGGCGCGGTTTGTGAAAGTGACGCACAACATCTGGCCGTAATCAACAGAACCCGAGGCATGAAACACACGCCGGGCGAGGATGTGTGTCTTTCCACATCCCGGTCCGGCGAGTACGAGAGCCGTGGTGTCGCTCAGTTCGATTATATGTTGTTGCTGCGCGTCGTCGTAGAGCACTTCTATTCGGTTACATATTTTTCGATGGCTTCCTTCCAGGCCATATAGCCCGGGGCGAGGAGGTGGAGGCCGTCGTTTGTATATTCAGGCTTGAGATTGTCGTTGCCGTCGCTGAAGATAGGGTAGAGGTTTATCCAGGTCGCACCGCTTTGTTTGGCAAGTTGTTCGAGACGTTTGTTGAGGTCGATGATTACCTGTTGCTGCCCCTCGAGTTTCTTCCACCGTTTGAAAGATTCGTTGAACGGCAGGCACGACTGTATATATAGCTTCGTGCCCGGAGTCTCAGTGACAATCCTGTCGACTATGGCCGTGATGTCGGTGGCGATAGAGTCGGCACTGATGTGGTGGCTCACGTCGTTGACACCTATCATCAGGAAAATTTTTGCCGGTTTGCCTTTTACGACGCTGTCGAGTCGGTCGCTTACGCCGGTGGCGATGTCTCCGCTGATGCCTCGGTTGACGATTTTTGCATTGCCGAAGAGCTCGTGCCATTCGCATCCGTTGGTCAGTGAATTGCCCAGAAAGACTATATTTGTAGAGTCCAAGGGAAGAGCGTCGAAGAGGCTTGCACGTTGGTCATAAAAAGTGCCATGCTGTGCGTTTATGCCCAGTACGCCTGCAAGAAGCATGATTACATAAAATATGGTGCGCATGGCTCAGATTTCGGTTTTATGTTCGTTGTAGGCATCGACGGCGCGTTTTACCGAGCCGTGCATCAGCAATAGACGTTTTGCCTCGTCATAAGGCAGGCCAAGCTCCTCGACTATCATGCGGGTGCCACGGTCGACAAGTTTGGCATTAGATAGCTGCATGTTTACCATTTTGTTGCCTTTTACACGCCCTATCTTTATCATGACCGAAGTGGTAATCATGTTGCAAATCATCTTTTGTCCGGTGCCGCTCTTCATGCGCGACGAACCTGTGACATACTCCGGCCCGACAACCATCTCGATAGCTATGTCGGCAGCCTCCGACACCGGTGCGTCGGGGTTTGAGGTGATAGCTGCAGTGAGTATGCCGTGCTTGCGGGCCTCTTTGATGGCTCCGATGACGTATGGCGTAGTGCCCGAGGCGGCAATGCCTATGACGGTGTCTTTGTCGTTGATATTAAATTTTTCGAGGTCGTGCCAGCCCTGCAGGGTGTCGTCCTCGGCATTTTCGACAGGGTTTCGCAGGGCCGTATCTCCTCCGGCGATTAGGCCGATTACCCACGACGGGTCCATGCCGAATGTCGGGGGGATTTCTGATGCGTCGAGTACTCCAAGTCGGCCGGATGTGCCGGCGCCGATATAGAATATACGGCCTCCGCCCTTCATTCTCGGCACAATTTGTTCGACAAGTTTCTCAATGGCCGGTATGGCTTTTTCGACAGCCAGGGCCACCTTCTTATCCTCGTTGTTGATGTCGCGGAGGATTTCGCCTACAGATTTCTTTTCGAGGTCATTGTAGAGCGATGGTTGTTCACTGATTTTTACAAAGGCCATTATGTCAGTTAGTATTTCAAGTTTCGCAAGTAAGCAACTTGCTCACTGTTTTTGGTTTTTGGGTTATAGATTATGGTCTGATAAATGCAAATTATAATATTGTTAGTAATCACAATTAACAAACAAGGCTAACCACTAAACTATAAACAATTAACAGTGAGCAAGTCATCGACTTGCGAAACTTAAATTAGTATTTAATTAGAGGTCAATGTTTAACCGTCTTAGCAACTGTGGAATTTGAGCAGGCCCTCCATGGGGCTTTTGACTATCTTGCCGATGGTGCAGCCTTCGGCTCTGGCCGCTTCGGCCAGGACGTCGCGGAAATAGTATGCTATCGAGCCAATGAAATTGACAGGATATTTGCTATAATGCTCGTAATTCTTGATATTGCGGCGGAAGAACGCACGGAAGGCGTTGTAGACCAGGTCGTGGATTTCGGGTACGTCGATGTTCTTGCTCAGGAATGGTGTGACCGATGCCAGGAAGCGGTTTGCCTGTGGCTCGCGATATACACGGCGTATGATGCCGAGCAGGTCGAGGTCGTATTCGTTGAGGAAGCGCGCACAAATGTCGGCAGGGAGCTGTTTTTTGAGCACGTCGCCGAGGAATAATTTGCCCAGAACTGCTCCCGACCCTTCGTCGCCGAGGATATATCCGAGGGGCGACACATTGTCGGCAATACCTTTGCCGTCGTATAGACAGGAATTCGACCCCGTGCCAAGTATGCAGGCTATGCCGGTCTCCCTGCCGCACAGGGCTCGGGCTGCCGCCAGTAGGTCGCTATATACCTCGATGGTTTCGCACCATGGCATGTTGGCCTTCAGGGCACGGGCAACATTGCCGCATACCTCGGGCGATATACACCCGGCACCGTAGAAATAAATCTCGGTCACTTTTGTACCGATATCGCCGAGCTCAGGCAGGAGTTCGCTGCCAAAGCGGCTGCGCAGCTCCTCTTCGGTGAGCATCACGGCATTCATGCCGAGGGTGAACACTTGTTTTTCAACTTTAGTCTCGCTCAGTACGCACCAATCTATCTTGGTGCTTCCGCAATCGGCTATCAGTTTCATATCTTAATAAATATATGCTTTTTATAAAGTATATAACCTATACACCAGTTAAATAATACAAAAGTAATCGCAAAGAGGAGAGAGGCGAGAGTGGCATCGCCCTGGCAAAGAGGCATGAAGATGCCTTTGTAGAGCCAGCCCTTGATGCTTATCATGCCGCTTTCGGTCAGACCCGACGGTATGCGGACACTGCCTATGACGATGCTGAGAACGGCACCGAGGCAGTACATAAACAACGGGTTGACACCGAATGACTCGAAGAAGCGACACCATTTCTGATGGCCGCGAATATCGATAATCCAGATTAGCAAGGCGAGGAAGCTCGATGCAAGGCCGCAGGTGGTGAGGACGAATGTCGGAGACCATATTTTTTTGTTGATAGGCAGTCCGAAATCGAGCAGGAAGCCCGAAAATGTCAGTATGGTGCCGACGATAAACAGGCGGCAGATGCGTTCGCGGTTGTCTTTGGTACCCAGTATCAATCCTCCGCAGATAAAGCCTATGAGCATGTGTGCAATCGAAGGCAGCGTACTCAGCAGACCCTCGGGGTCGAATTTGAGACTGACACCGTCGATAGTGTCTGTGTACATGTGGTTTTCACCAAGCACCTTGTGGTCGACGATAGATATCACATTGTCGTCGGAGAAAGCGAAGCCGTTGCCGAGGAGCAATATCACGGCGTAGATAACGAGCATGGCACCGACAACCCACGGCAGTCCCTTGTGGGGTATGAGAAGTGCCATTGTGGCACCTATGCCGTAACAGAGTGCCAGACGCGGCATGACTCCGAGGATGCGGATATGGTCGAAGTTGGCCACGGCATCGAAGAAGGTCTTGTCGTTGAGTATGCCGCGAAGGAAGAGGCCGAACCATGCGATGCTGAGACCGATTGCAAATATGACGATGGTGCGGCGTAGGATTTTGGCAAACGATTTCCAGGTAAATTCAAAATTATATTTGCGCAGCGAGAAATATGTCGACACGCCCATTATGAACATGAAGAACGGGAACACGAGGTCGGTCGGTGTGAGGCCGTTCCAGGCGGCATGTCGCAGCGGCGCGTATATGTCGCCCCACGACCCCGGATTGTTGACCAGAATCATGCCGGCGATGGTGATGCCCCGCAGTATGTCGAGCGACAGGAGGCGTTTGTTTTGTGTGACTTGTTTCTCCATTTCGTTTATTTTGATGTCGTACATTCGTCGACAAGGTAGACGATTGATTTATACGGTATTCCTGAATTTGTGGTAAGTCCGATTTCGCAAGTGCGCGAGTTTGAATAGCCATAACTTATGCCAGCTTCCTCAATCTGGCTTCGGAGTTTTCGCAGTCCCCAGGCGTTTAACTCCGGGTGAGTAAAGCCTTTGTCTCCGGCGAAACCGCAGCAGCCTATTTCTTCGGGCACCAACACCTTGCAACTGCACATGCCGGCAAGGGCGACAATCTTGTCTGCGATGCCCATGCGGCGGCTCGAGCATGTGATGTGGATTGCGACAGGTGTATCGTGCTTGTGGAAGTTGAGGTAGGGCACCATGAAGTCGTGTATGAACTCTGCCGGTTCGTAGAGGTTCATCGATTTGATGTGTTCGCGCATACGGTGGAGGCATGGGCTTTGGTCGCAGACAACGGGGATTTGTCCGCCGCTGGAAGCCTTGGCAAGTGCGGCCTCGAGCTCGCTGAGTTTTTCGTCGGCTATATCTGGCATGCCTTTGCTTTCCCATATCATGCCGCAGCATAGGTTGGTCATGCCCTCAGGGTACACGACTTCGTAACCGGCCTTCTTGCAAAGGCGCACGAATACGTCGGCCAGCGGTTCTATTTTGGCGGTCTCTTCACCTGGCCCCATTGTGCGGTTGATGCACGAGGGGAAATAAACAAGTTTGCGAGGTTGTTGCGATTGCTTGAGTTTTGTGAGATGGCCGGGGTAATATGGTTTGGGGAGCGAGGGCGTCCATAACGGAAGACCAACTTTGTGCAAAGCTTTGCCGACCTTTCGGACACCGTTGTTGCCGAGGAGCATGTGGGCGGCATGTGCCGCGCCAAGCGTCATGCGCAAGCCGCCTGAGACTGTCGATAGATTGTCGGCAGCCCATTTGCCTATACGACGGCTGCTGCGGCCCAACTGGCGTTCACGTACGTGATGAATCAAGTTGGCGGTGTTGATGTGCATAGGGCACGATGTGCTGCACAGTCCGTCGCCGGCACATGTTTCGTTGCCGTAATATTTGAACTCGTCTTTAAGGCGCTTCAATCTTTCGGGGTCTTCGCCTGTGTTTTCGAGCCGTGAGATTTCGCGTTGTGCCACGATTCGTTGCCGGGCCGACAAGGTGAGTCCGCAACTTACGCAGTTGACCTCGCAGAACCCACATTCGATACAGCGGTCGACATCGGGGTCGGTGAGGGGCAGAGGTTTCATGCCATGGATGAAACACTCGGGGTCGTCGTTGAATATAACGCCGGGATTGAGCAGGCCGAGGGGGTCGAAAGCCTTTTTGAGCCTCTTCATCAACTGCCATGCCTTGTCACCCCATTCAGCTTGGACAAACGGGGCCATGTTGCGGCCAGTGCCGTGCTCGGCCTTGAGTGAACCGTCGAAGCGGCCTACCACAAGCTCTTCGATTTTGTTCATCAGGTTGCAGTACTTGTCGATGTCGGCCTGGTCGTCGAATTTCTGTGCAATTACGAAATGATAGTTGCCTTCGAGGGCATGGCCATAGATGCAGGCATCGTCGTAACCGCAGTCTTCAATCATCTTTGCCAGTGCGACTGTTGCCTCGGGTAATTTGTCGATAGGGAAGGCGACATCTTCGATAAGCGCTGTTGTGCCGAGGGGGCGTGTGCCGCCCACGGCAGGGAACACGCCCGAGCGCATCTGCCACCACGCGGCAACTTCGGCGGCATCGGTCGAGAAGTGAGTCGGCTTGAAGAGGCGGAAGCGTCCGAGCACGTCCATGGTTTTGTCGATATGTAACTGCAGTGCCGCCTCGCTGTCGGCTTCGGTCTGTATGAGCAGAGCGGTCAAGTCCTTGCCGGTTTTGTCACCGACCGACGCCAGCGACTTGCGGTCGAGCAGTTCGCAAGCCTGCACAGGGGCCTCTTTGCGCATTGCCACGACGGCGCGGCAAGCCTCGGTCATGTCGTCGAAATACGCCATCGCCGATGCCTGATAGGGCATGGCTTTGGCGGTATTCATGGTTACCTCGCTTATAAAGGCGAGTGTACCCTCGCTGCCTACCATGCAGTGCGCTATGATGTCGAAGGGGTCATCGAAGAGTATAAATGGAAATATGTTGAGCCCCGTTACGTTCTTGATTTCGTATTTGTGACGTATCAGGCTGTGTAGGGCGGCATCTTCGTTGATGTAGTCGCGGATGCTTTGTATTTCGTCGAGCAAAGCACCGTGAGTACGTGTAAACTCCTTGCGCGATGCTTCGTCGCCGGTGTCAAGAATTGTGCCGTCGGCGAGTATGATGCGGATAGAGCGCAATATGCGGTCGCTGTTGGCATGTGTTCCACACTTCATGCCCGAGGCATTGTTGGCGACAATTCCGCCTACCATCGCTGCTTTTTTCGAAGCCGGGTCAGGACTGAATACGCGCTTATAAGGCTTAAGGATTTCATCGACACGTGCACCTATGATGCCGGGCTGGAGGGCAATTACCATCGCATTTTCGTCTAAAATACGATAGTCCTCCCACTCCTTTCCGGCCACTACGAGCACGGAGTCGGAGATAGCCTGGCCCGACAGGCTTGTACCGGCGGCGCGAAAGGTGAGCGGTATGTTCAATTCTGCGGCCGTGGTAAGTACCTTTATTACCTCGTCCTCATCTTTGACACGCACCACCACCCGGGGCAGCATACGGTAAAAGCCCGCGTCTGTGCCCCAGCACAGGCGCCGTAAATCGTCGGTATAGATACGGTCATGAGAAATCTTATGACCGATTATCCTGACGAAATCCTTATATTTTTGTTCGCTCGACTCCATCGTGAATTATTACTTACTTAAGTTTCGCAAGTCTATGACTTACTCATTGTCAATAGTTTATCGTTTAGTGGTTAGCTTTTGTTCGCTAATTGTCATCACTAATAATATTGTTATTTACATTTATCAAACCATAACCTATAACCAAAAGACTACTAACAGTGAGCAAGTTGCATACTTGCGAAACTTGAATTACTTATAAAGATGGTATTTTGACGATTTGGCACGGAATGACTCGTTGTCCTTGTTCCAATATTGCTCTATGTCGGCCACTTTGTAGCGTTTTGTAAACATGGGGCGTATATTCTTGCTGCCCACGACTTTGTCGAACATGTTTTTACGAGCCTGCGTGGCTGAGTCGAATAGGCGGCCCTGTGGATAATCCTGTGCCAACTGGTCCATTACGTAGAACTGGATGAGTGAGAGCGGTGCCTTGTCGACATCGGTGATATATGTCTCGACGCCGCCGAGGTTTTCGCCTTTGCCGGTAGAGTAGAAAGGCTTGATGTGTATGGGGCGGAAACGTACTCCGGGGATATCGCGGTCGTTGAGCTTCTTGGCAAGGTCTTCGGCATCAATCCACGGTGCGCAGAACAATTTGAAAGGCTCGGTATAGCCGACACCGATTGAAATCTGGTAGAGTTCGCCGAGTATGCCCGAGGCAGGGTAGTAGAAGCAGCTTTCGGGCACGGGCATGTGGGGCGAGGGAAGTACCCAGGGCATACCTGTGGAGCGGAAGTCCATGTCGCGAGTATAGCCCTCCATGGGCACGACCTCGAGGTCGACCTTATCACCCTTGCCAATCAGGCCCTCTTCGTTGAGATAACGGGCAAGTTCGCCCGGTGTAAGGCCGTAGATATACGGTATGGGGAACTGGCTGACGAAGGAATAGCAGGAGTCCTCGACCAGGTTGCCCTCGATTTTGTTGCCGCTGATAGGGTTGGGACGGTCGAGAACCATAAATTTCTTGCCCTGTTCGGCACAGGCCTCCATGGCTTTGCCCATGGTCGAAATAAAGGTATATGAGCGACAACCATTGTCTTGAATATCGTAGATGAGCACATCGACATCTTTGAGCATTTCGGGAGTGGGCTTGAGGGTCTTGCCGTAAATAGAGTAGACGGGCACGCCTGTCGCCTTGTCGACCGAACCGTCAACTTTATCGCCGGCGTGTACGTCGCCACGGACACCGTGCTCGGGGGCATAGAGACCGACGAGTTTTACGCCCGGTGCTTTGGCAAGGATATCAACTGTTGACACGAGGTTGTTGTCGACGCCGGTAGGGTTAGTGATGAGTCCGACGCGCTTGCCTTGCAGGCTTGCGAAACCGCTGTCGCGCAGCACTTCGATGCCGGGTTTGACCTGGGCACCGGCAGTCAAGGCTGCCGAGAGTATGATGAGGCTAAGAACTTTTTTCATTTTTTACGTCCGAAATTAGGGTCAATCTTAAGGAAGGCGCAAACACCGATTGTTGCGGCGCAGCATATCATAGTCCAAATAAAGAAGTGGCGGTAGCCAATAGTTTCCTGTAACCAGCCGGCAGCCATGCCCGGCAGCATCATGCCGAGAGCCATGAAGCCGGTGCAGATTGCATAGTGGGCGGTCTTGTGGCGACCTTCGGAGAAGTATATGAGATAGAGCATATAGGCGGTGAAGCCGAAGCCGTAACCGAATTGTTCGATAAACACGCAGATATTGACAACCCACAGCGAGTGGTCGGAGGCATAGCTCAGGTATACGAAAGTAAGACAGGTCAGCGACATAGACCAGGCCATGGGCCACAACCATTTTTTGAGACCTCCCCTGGCTGCGGCGATACCGCCGATAATGCCGCCGAGTGTGAGACCGATAATGCCGACTGTGCCGTAGACGATGCCTACTTCGCCCGTGGTAAGACCAAGGCCGCCCTTGTCGACGGGGTCGAGCAAGAAGGGGTTGATGAGTTTCACAAGCTGTGCCTCGGGCAGGCGGTAGAGCAACATGAATGCGATAGCCACCCATGCCTGCGGCTTACGGAAGAATGAGCGGAAGGTCTCGAAGAACTCGCGTAAAATCGTCGAAGCCGTCATGCCCGACTCGTTATGTCCGTCGCTGGCAGGGCGCGGGAGGGCCCAACTATGGTAGAAGGCAACGATAAAGAAGAAGGCCGACAGTACGGCAAAAACCACGAGCCATGCAAATGGTATGTTGCCCGATGCGCCCTCGAAGTTGGCCTGTGCCGGCGACGACAGCTTGTTGTCGATTTCGTAGTAGAGCCACGCCGGTTTGTCCCAGTTGTTTTCGGTGAAAACGAAACGTGTCGATAGAGCTGCCTGTTCGAGCTTGATGCTCTGGTCTCCGCTTTTATGGGTTACATTTAATATGATTTCCTCGCCCGGGGCCGGTTTTTTGTTTAGGCGCACACCGACAATGGCGATATTATTGTCTTTCAGTGTGTATGGTTCTCGGTCTTCGCCAAATGTCTCTTTGACCCAACGAGTGAAGGCCCCCGGGCCTTGTGGCTCGTTAACCACCACGGTGCCATTGGTCGCTACCGGTATTTCGGCTGCAACGAAGCCGTTACGTTCGTTCATGTGCTTGACCGAGTCGCGCATCATTGTCGCATAAGCCTTGAAAGGCATAGTGACCGGCGCGCCGTCTACGTCAACAGTTACTTCTGAAGGGGCTGTAGTGGCGACCGCGTCAATCCCGGGGGTGATAAACTGAAGCTCACCTGCGAGGTCGGCCTGGGTCACGTCGGTCCAGTCGAGGTTGCACGGCCTCCATTCGACCGCAGGGTCGGCATTGACGCTTAACTGCACTGGTGCGAGGCCTGTATTTGTCTCTATCAGGCCGGCAACGATTACGAGCAGTCCCTGGCCCGCAACAGTGGCTACACGATAGAATGTAGAACGTATGCCGACATATAGCGATTGCTCATGCTCGGTTAGCGCGAGCATGTAGAAACCGTCGGCAGCAATGTCGTGCGTGGCCGATGTAAAGCCTACGAGCCAGAATATTGCCAAGGTAAGTTGGAAAAAGAAGGGGGTAGGTATGGTAAATGCTATACCGGCGAGGGCGAAGGCTATAATCCACTGCATGGTCAGCGTCCACCAGCGCTTGGTCTTGATAATGTCGACAAACGGGCTCCAGAAGGGTTTAATGACCCACGGAAGGTAGAGCCACCCGGTATAAAGGGCTATGTCGGTGTTGGATATGCCGAGGCGTTTGTACATGATGACCGAGATTGTCATCACCGCCACATAAGGCAGGCCCTGTGCAAAATACAGTGTAGGTATCCATGCCCAGGGATTACGCTTTGTGTTTTGTTTCGCTTTATTCATGAAATTAGATTATAATTATCATAACTCGTTGCAAGCTAAAGACATATTGATTTTGCCAAAACCATAGCCGCCATAGCTTTAATATTTCAATACAAATTTAAGAAAAATTTTGCAAATATGCTCAATAGGCGTGCGAGAGAGTTGCCCCGGGGAAGTAGTGGAACAAAATCTCTTCGAACTTCCGCCCCTTAGCACTCATTACCGCCGCCCCAATCTGGCACAGGCCCACACCGTGGCCCCATCCGGCACCAAGCAGTGTGAACCGCCCGGGCAGACTGTCGGCATCAGGTTGGCCGGCTTCTACTACAAAGGCAGAACTGTAGAGGTGGCTTGGCGAGAGCGTGCGTCGTATTTCGAGTTCCTTGCCTATGACCATGGTACGTTTTGTGCCTGTGATACGTAGGCGGACTATGCGTCCAGAGGTGCCGCGCTCGAGGGCTTCGAGCGACACTATGCCGCCAAAGTCAATCTTAGACCGCTCCTTGATGAGGTCTGCCAATTCTTGCTGTGTGTACTCGACGTGCCAGCGGTAGAAGTCGCGGGTCTCGAGGTCGTAGTTGTTGAGAACCTGGCCGAGTATGTCGCCGTCGTCGGTGTTGCAGTATGCCTCGGGACGGGAGAGTATCCATTTGCGGGCATTTTCCTCGATGCGCAAGTCGGGGTATGCCTGCTCGTCGTCATCGTCGCGTCGCACCGTGAGATAGCTGTGGTGAGCCGGCTCCCAGCAATTTTCGAACTCTTCGAAAACGCCGCCGCAGCATTTCGAGAAACGCGCATCGCAAACGGCCCCATTTTCGTCGGTAAGGACCAAGCCGCGAGTTGCCTCGACGGCTGTACGGACAGTGGGGGTGGTCTGGCGTGTTATGCCCTGGTAGCGCTGGCAGTGGTCGTCGGCGCATACGTCGAAATTGGCGTGGTCTTCGCGGTCGTACCAGCGTATGATTTCGTGGTCGGTGGCATGGCACGGGGTGTCCGATTTTCCTTTTCCGTCGCGGTTTAAAATCTGCGCCATAATCCAACTGCGCGAAATCACGGCGTGAGCCTTGAGAAACTCCTCGTTGGCGGTTGCGCTCATTTCCGATGATATGACGCTCATAAGGTAGTCTTCGAGCGGCAGGCGGTTGACGAGGGTGATTTTGTCGCCCTCGACTATGATTTTTGCCGCGCCGGTAAATTTCTGCGTCTCGCGTCTTTCCCAGTGGAAGTTTACGCCAATAGTCACGTCGGCGACATCGAACGTGCAGTCACGGGCTGTAGGCTGCAGGTCTACGACATCGTGTTCAATTCCGAGCCACGCTATTTTCCCACCGGGTGTCAGTGAGAAAGTCTGCGGCCCCTCGGCATGTGTGCCGGTCGAGGCGCAGTGATATACGTGGTGCAGCACCAGGCGGAGTTCGCTGCCGCTGACTATGCCGACATTGATTTCAGGCTCCATGTGTGTCAAGTAGTTTTTCGGCTATTGAATTAATTTCTTGGTCGTTGAGGCAAAGCTCGTCGATAACGCGGCGAATTGTGCCTGTGTCGAAACGTTCGAAGTCGCATAGGCGCGGAGTGATGAACACACCGCCCATGTCGACAGATGCCGGGCTTAGCATCATGCAATCGTTACCCTCGGTGCCAAAGAACGACGGCCTGTGACGTTTTCGCGGGACAACGACCAAACGTGTGCCTGACGATGTTGCATATGCCAACATATTGAGCATAGGTTCATGGTCGCCATCTGGCACCGGCATGGCATTGAGCAGAGCGATTGACAACACGTTGCCTTCAGCCGGGGTCGCGGCATCAATTACAAACATCTTGATAGGTAGCGAGTCGACAAGGTAAAGTGTGCTGTCGTGATGCGTGAGCAGACTTTTCATTTCTACGCCGTCGAGGTTAACTGCAAGTGGCAAGAAGTCGCTATTGCCGGCCTGGAAGTGGAAATGGTCGGGAGCGGAGGCTCCGCAACGTGCTCCATTGTAGAATACAGTGTAGCCTCTGAGTTCTTGGGCGAGACGGAGCATGTCGACCACGGAGCCTTCTACAGCCTGTGGTACATGCCGATTGCACGGTATTGTGAGATGTCGCGGGAAAATCGGAAAAGGATTTACGAGGATTGTATAGTCGTTCCATTCGATGCCGCGCTGTACGGCAGGCCTGTTTTCGGCGCATAGGAAGCACTTGCGGGCCTTGATTGAAGCGGCGTCGACCTTTGCCCCCGATGATACGGCGCGTGCCGGGTTGAACTGCACCTTGAAGTGCATGCCGTCGACATCAAACTCCTTGACTCTGACATCGGCCAGGGCGGCGTAATTGTCGGCAGCCTGGGGCCACTCGGACAGTTGTTGCCCGAGCAGCTCGTTTACTTCTTTGTCTAATGCCATTGTCACTTCTCTTTATTCATGTCGACGCGAGCCTGTAACTCCCAGGTGCGGATACGGTCTTTATAGAGATTGTTGGCATTGGTCTTGTTAATGTCGAGGGCGTGGTCGGAGTTGTCTTCCCAGCGTCGGCAGAAATATACCACGTCGTAGACGCGGCCAATCTGGTAGTGACGCGAGAATGCCAGGCCGAGGGCATAGTCTTCGCCATAGCTTGTATTGGGCACATGTATTTCGCGCAATACGGGAGTATAGAACGCGCGTGGGGCTCCGAGGCCGTTTATGCGTAGGGCGTTGTTGCGTCCGTTTTCGGGCGTCCACTCGCGATGGTCGATGATGCCCGGCGGTATGGTGTTCATGTCAATGTCGGTGAGTTTGTATGTGCCTACGACCATGGCAGAATTGTTGTCATAGAAGGCTTTGACCATCTTGGCCAGGGTGTTCTCGTCGGCATATATATCGTCGCTGTCGAGCTGTATGCAGAACTTGCCGGCTTTGGGGTGGTTTGCTCCGACATTCCAACAGCCACCGATGCCGAGGTCGTCGCGGTCGGGAACTATGTGGATAACACGCGGGTCGCCGGTAAACTCCTCGATAGCTTCAGAGGTGCCGTCGGTACTGTGATTGTCGATGATGATGAGGTTGTAGGGGAAGTCGGTCTTTTGGCCGAGGACGCTGCGTATTGCATCGCGGATGGTGCGGACGCGGTTGCGGACCGGGATGATGACCGAGGCTTCGTAGTCGAAGTCGCCCTTGTCGAACTCGATGGTGTCGAATACCGGTTCGAGGTAGCCGCCAATAGCTTTGAGGTGGGCTGTGCAAGCCTGCTCCATCTCAATCTGCACTCCACGGTTCTTGGGGTCGACGTATGCAAACTGGGCCTCCCCCTCGCTTGACTTGGGAACAGTGACCTCGGTATAAAGGTATTCGTTGATATGTACTAAAGGTGCGATGCGGCTCAGTCGTAGGCGTAGGTCATAGAGTCCGGCTGCCTTGTAGTCGCTGTCGATACCGTCGGCTGCTTTCTTGAAATCGGCAGTGTCGAACATCATGAGCGGGCCGAAGTTGAAGTCGTCGCGCAACGAACCGAATTGGTAGTCTATGACCGGCGAGTTGCTCCGTACCCCGTCGACAACGGTGTAATAGTCGGCGTAGACCATGCCGGCTTTGCTGTCGGTAGCAATCTTTACCATGCGGTCGAGGGCAAAATAGCCGGGAACGAGGGTATTGTTGCCTGTATAAAGGAGTATAAACTCGCTGTGCGCGGAGTGTGCGATTGCACGCATCGTGGCCGAGGAGTATATGCTGTCGACATATATTACCTGGCAGTCAGCGATAGATTCGATTTGAGTGTCGGTGCTGAGTATTGTGATTGTGCCGACTAATGGGCTTGTGCGAAGAGCCTTGATGTTGTCCTCGGTTTGTTGACCCGAGTAAGGTAAAAAGCAGTCGATTCGTGTCTGCATGATATGGTGTTTTTTTGATTATTTTTTCAGGAAGTCGAGAATTTGCCGCATAAGCTTTACCTGCGAATCAGGCTCGGAGATAGTCTCGAAGGGGAAGCCGATAACTACAGTGCGATATGTGCCTGCATCGAAAGCCGAGCCGGCGGCGATATTGTTTTCTGTGTAGCGCAAGATGGTGGCCGCACGGTCTTTGTCGGCCGGCATGACACCGTCGGGCGATTCGACAGCATAGCAGTCGGGGCCGAGTTGCTGGTTGAAGGTATAAGAGCCCTTGCCAAAAGCCTTGAAGGGCGTGGGCACCTGGTATGCGCCCCCTTCGACAGCGGCCCTGCTTTCGCGCCACGCATAGCCGAGGACGTTCTTGGCAAACTCCTGGTCGGCCTTGGCAACTATTTCATCTGAATTGGGATTGTCCCATAGGTCGGTGGCTACGTACGAACCCGATATAAAGAAACTTGTGCCTTGTGCCGTAAGGTTTTTGATACGTGTCTGCATGGCCGGGGTAAAGGTCTTGCAGTCGGTGCCATAGACACCGCGTCCGCGCTTGATTTCTTTTTGTTTGCCGAGTATTAGGTCAACCATGGCCGGGGTATCGGTGGCCGTAGCAAATGCCTCGGCACTGCAAGATACGAACGGGTGGCCTGCTGCGGCGATGGCTTTGCCGTGGATATATGCGTAGTCGAAAGTGTTGCCGGCTATGACCTTGTCTTCGTAGTTTGCCCTCGAGTCTCCAAAGCCGGTGTTGTCGTCGTCGACCCAGGGCAATTCGCGCCGGAACTCGAACTGCTTGCCGGTGAATGATATGTCGTAGAGATAGGGCACGCCATTGTCTTTGTCGCTGTCAAATCCGGCCATGGCGCCACTGTCGAAACGGTCGGGGGCACTGACGCGGGTAAAGCCGTTGACAATTGTCACCAGGGTGCCGGGGCGGTTGCAGAGTGCCAAAATTTCGGAGGGGAAGGATGTGCCGCCGTCGTTAGCGGCGATGACGCGGTAAGAGTGAATATCGCTGTCGGTAACGGTGGTTGTCCAAGACGGCTCGTCGACACGCGCAACCTGGCGGAAGGCTCCGTCGCCTATGCGCTCTTCGATAATATAGTATGAAGGTGTGGCGGTAGGTTCGAGTTTGTCGACGCGCTCGGCCCATGTAAGTGTGTAGCGTCCTTGGGCTGTGTTGTTTATCGCGAAGGCTCTGACAGGAAGGGGCTGAACTACGTAGGGACGACCGTCGCGATGGGCGAGGAAACGCAGCATACCTTTATATATAGCCCTTGATACGACAAAACGGAATGTCGGGTCGAGACCGTAGGACATGTCGGCAAAGTTTTGATGCGATAGCAGTTCGAGCAACATTGCCGGTACTTCGGGTACGCGGGCCTCGAAATATGACTTGTCCCACATGCCTCGACGTGCCCAGTCGGGTTCGAAAGTGGCACGTACGTCGTCGGTGATGGCGGTCATGACGAGGTCGGTGTAGTCGCGTGAGGCATTACGGCTCGACCCGTTGCCGAGTTTGTCGCCGGCGGTGCAATAGATGCCGAGAGTGCCGATAATCGAGTCGTTCATGGTCGTGCCGGCATCACTGTGGAAGGCGAAGCTGAGGTCGACGGGGATTTTGAGGCCTTCTTGTTTGGGTAGCATCGACGAACCACCGGCAAGCCAGTTGACCCACAGGCCGCGACTGCGGTAATCGTCGGTGTAATCATTTACATAGTCAGTCGGAGTAAACACCGAGTCGGGAGCACCGGCCCATTGCAGGAAATAGCGTGCCCCCTCGGTAAAGCGCGGATAGCCGCTTGTGACATATTCGTATGGTATGTCGGGGTTCTTGTCTTCGGTGGTGACTATACGGGCTACATTGCCCATGCCGCCGCCAATTTTTACGGCATCGGCACTGACGGTTTGGTGGGGCTTGCCGTCGTTGAAGAGCTCGACAAGCGCGGTCTCGTTCGCGGAAGCCTTGAACGGGAAATGGCCGAGGTATATCCATGTGCCGCCACCCATCTGCTGGTTTATTGTAAAGTCGTGACTTCCGTCGGCTGCATTGATACGGTAGTGCGCTGCATCGGTGCTTGTCGGTGTCGAGGCATAGCTGACGTACACGGCGTAAGTGCCGTCGGAGGGGATTGCGGCGTTCCACTTGGCCTCGGCATCAGATTTTTCGTGGCCTGACGTGGCAAAGCTGACAGCCGTGCCGTCATTGAAGGGGTGGTCGCCGTTCTCTAATACTTGTTTTTTATATCCGAAACCTTTGGTTGTGTCGGTCTTGCCCGGGGCCTTGATAGAGAAAGAGCCGCCGGTATAGGGCGAGTTGTCGTTGTCGATGATAATCTCGGTTGTGTTGATATCGCGTTCGCGGGGGCTCATGACGTATGCGCCGGCATTTTCGAGCATGGGCATCAGGAATGGCATTACGTAGCTTTGGGTATAGAGGTCTTCGACCGTCTCGAACATGCGTGCGCGTTGCCATTCCCAGCGGTTGAGTTTTGGTTCGAAATACCAGCCATGGCTCTGCCACAATGCAATGTTCTTACCGTCGAGACCGGCAGGGGCTGCGGCCTTGTCATGACGCACCACGAATGGCTTTGTCTCGGTGGGCCCGACATTTTTCTTTCGTGCGAAGAGGACGAGGCTGTCGAGGTTTTTATCTTTAGCAAGGACTGTTACCTTATATTTATCGTATTTGCTGCCGAGTGCCTTGCGGCAGTCGTCTTTAAACGTTTCGAGACGCTCGGCCGTGAACGGGATATATGCGGCATTGTCGTTCAGCTTGATTGTAATGCGACGTTTGGCATCGTTGACAGTAACACCCTTTACAACGACGCGGCCAAAGCCGGTTACTCCGGGCATATAGTTTGTGATGACCTTGTCGACGGCGTCCTCGCGCACACCGGCTGCGGCTGACGGTATAAGTAGGGAGGCGAGTCCCAGCACCAGTGCCGCTGATTTTATGTTGTTCATTTAATGATTGATTTAAGTCTTAGGGTTTTCTGCGTATGGCAGTGTACACCACAAAATTAAACTAAAGCAACGAATGAGGCAAACAATTATTTAAAAGATTTGCTCTAATATATAATTTTTAATATTTGTATACAAAAATTAAGAATAATATTGGTGCGCTGAAGCCTTACCAGGCATAAACGCCAGACTTCGTACAGTAATTATGGAAACGCCCCGGTTGTTATAAAAATTTTTTGTTTGGCAAATTTTTGCAGATTGAGATATAATGATTAAATTTGGGGGCAGAAGAAGTAACTGACCCATGAAACACCTCGCACTGCCACCAATGGCTCCGCGCCGACTGCCCTTCTATCTTGCCATGGAAGAGTGGGCCGCACTTACGCTCCCGGCCGATGAGTATTTCTTTGAATGGCGTGTTGCCCCGACTGTGATATGCGGTCGCAACCAGGATATTGCACGCGAGGTAGACCTGGACTACTGCCGTCGCGAGGGGATAGACGTGGTGCGCCGTAAAAGCGGAGGCGGGGCCGTATATGCCGATATGGACAACTATATGTTTTCGTATATCACGCCAGGGAGTGAGGTTACATCGACATTTTCGCGCTATACTACCATGATAGTCGCCATGCTTGGTGCCCTGGGTATCGAGGCCCGGGCAACGGGGCGCAACGATATACTGATAGGGAACGGCAAGGTGGCAGGTAATGCGTTCTATCACACGCACGGTCGCAGCATTGCCCACGGCACCATGCTCTATGACTTCGACCCGGGTCGGCTGCTGCGTGCCATAACACCGTCGAGGGCCAAGCTCGAGTCAAAGGCCGTTACTTCAACTCCGATGCGTGTGACCTCGCTAAAAGCTAATGGTATCAAGCTCGGGCTCGAAGAGTTCGGAGCCTTTGCCGTTGACTTCTTGTGCAAGGATGAACAGCGCGAACTCAGCATAGACGATATTGCCGAAATCGAAGCTATAGAGCAGACATATTATGACCCGGAATATTTTAACGGTCATAACCGTCAAAACCGTGGCCGCGTGGCCGATATCTCGCGCCACAAACGTGTAGAGGGGGTAGGGGAGTTCGATATCGCCATCAACCTCGCCCCCGACAGCACGATAGAAGGTCTGGGTATATGGGGCGATTTCTTTGTTTCCGGTGACATAAATAGCGATATTATAGAGCCGTTAACCGGAGTGGGGTACAACAAGCGGTCACTTTCGGGCGTTATATCTACCCTCGAGCCATCGGCTGTTATTACCGGCTTGTCTCGCAGCAATCTATTAAACCTACTGATATAAAATATAATGGAACCAAAACAAACCTGTCTACATGACCGTCATATATCGCTTGGTGCGTCGATGTCGCCCTTTGCAGGCTATGACATGCCGATAGAGTATGCCGGCCTTGATGCCGAGCATACGTCAGTGCGTACGGTCTGCGGCGTTTTCGATGTTTCACATATGGGCGAGGTCGATATCAAAGGCCCCGACGCCCTGCGCTTTGTAAACCATATATTCACAAACGACGCTGCCGCCCTGGTCGACGGACAGTGTGCCTATGGCATGATGACGCGCGAAGACGGCGGCACGGACGACGACCTGCTTGTATACCGCCGCAACGAGAATGATTTTATGCTTGTGATAAACGCCTCGAATACCGAGAAAGATATAGCATGGATACTGAGTCAGACCAAGGGCTTTGACGTAGAGGTTTCCGACCGCTGCGCCGACTTCGGCCAGTTGGCCGTGCAAGGCCCCGACAGCGAGGGCGTGATGCTCGACGTGCTCGGTATTGACTGCTCGGGCATCGAGTTCTATCATTTCGTGACGTTGCCCGACCTCACGATAGTCAGCCGCACCGGCTATACGGGAGAAGACGGTTTCGAGATTTATGCCGCTCCCGGCAAGATTGTGGAGATGTGGGACAAGCTGATGGCGGCTGGCATAGTACCATGCGGTCTCGGATGTCGCGACACCCTGCGTTTCGAGGCCGGACTGCCCTTGTATGGCGACGAACTCGACGATGACATAACACCTATCGAGGCCGGCCTGGGCATGTTTGTCAAACTTGACAAACCGGGCGGTTTCATAGGTCGCGACGCCCTGGCGAAACAAAAGGTTGAAGGGCCCCGCCGCAAACTTGTCGGCCTCGAAATCGACAGCCCTGCGACGGCACGTCATGGTTTCGTGGTCGAAGACATGGACGGTGCCGAAGTGGGCTATATCACCACGGGTTACAACTCGATAAGCGTAGGCAAGAATATCGCCATGGCGTTTGTCGATGCACGCTATGCACCTCTGGGTACACAGCTGCAGGTGAGAATACGCCGTCGTCTGGCTCCGGCAAAAGTGATTAAGAAACGTTTCTATACCCCTAACTATAAAAAATAGCAAAAATGGAAATCTACTATCTTCCCTCACATGAATACATCAAAGTCGACGACGGTGTCGGCTATATAGGCGTATCAGAATATGCTGCCAAACAGCTTGGTGCCGTGACTTATGTCGACATGCCCGAAGTCGGCGACGACCTCGAGGCCGGCGAGGAATTTGGCGCCATCGAGAGCCGAAAGGCTGCCAGCGACCTCTATTCGCCCGTGACAGGAGAAGTGCTCGAAGTAAACGAAGAACTCGAGGATGATCCCAAGCTCATCAACAATGCCCCACTCGAAGCCTGGATAGTAAAAGTCAGCATCGCCGATACGACCGAGCTCGACGAACTGATGGACCAGGAAGCATACGACGAATATCTTGCCACCCTCTAAGAGTAATAATAAATGCATCCTTATCTCCCACATACCCAGGGCGATATCAAGGCCATGCTCGAGCGTTGCCATGTAGGCAGTCTCGACGAGTTGTATAGCGATGTGCCTGACTCCCTGCGCCTGAAACGCCCATACAGCCTGCCAAAGGCAATGAGCGAACCGGAACTCGGCAGGTATTTTAAGACGCAGATTGGCGATGCCAACAAGCCACTGAGATGCTTTGCCGGTGCCGGATGGTATCATCATTATTGCCCGGCAGCGGTGCAGTCGCTATTGTCGCGCAGCGAGTTCCTGACGGCCTATACGCCCTACCAGCCCGAGATTTCGCAGGGAACGCTCCAGTATATCTTCGAGTATCAGAGCATGATGTGCGAACTCACGGGCATGGACGTGTCGAACGCCTCGATGTATGACGGTGCGACAGCGACGGCAGAAGCCGTGGTTATGGCAGTGAATGCGTCGAAAAAACGCCGCCGCGTGCTTGTGTCGGCAACACTTGCTCCCGCAGTGGCCCAGGTTATTGCCACATATGCCGCCGGGGCACACATAACGGTGGAGGTGATAGCCGAAGACCGAGGTGTGACCTCGCGCACGGAATTAGAACAAATGATATGCGCAGGCGATGTCGCCGCAGTGGTTGTAGCCTCGCCAAACTATTATGGCATACTGGAGGACTATAGCGGCTTTGCCGAACTGTGTCATCAGAACAAGGCATTGTTTATTGTCAATAGCCATGCCACGACGCTTAGCGTGCTCCGCACTCCGGGCGAATGGGGTGCCGACATTGCATGCGGCGAGGCCCAGTCGCTGGGTATGCCTATGAATTACGGCGGACCCGGTCTCGGCTACCTTTGCTGCAAGCGGGCCTTGATGCGTAAATTGCCTGGCCGTATAGTGGGAGCCACGACAGACGCGGCAGGGCGACGCTCGTTCGTGCTCACGCTCCAGGCGCGTGAACAGCATATCCGCCGTCAGAAAGCTACCTCGAATATATGCTCGAACCAGGGCATAATGACGCTCCATGCCGCTATCTATATGTCGCTGATGGGGGCGAAGGGTCTGCGGCGTGTCAACCGTATTAGTGCCGAGGCAGCGCACGCGCTTGCCGACAAGATGCTTGCCACTGGCAAGGTGGTCATGAAATACCCGGGCCATGTGTTCCTCAACGAGTTTGCAGTAGAGACTGTATCTCCCCTGACCGCCGACACCTTATTGAAGGCTTTGGAAGAAAAAGGCATACTTGGCGGTGTGAAACTGACTGAAAACTCAATATTGGTCGCTGCTACAGAAATGTGTACGCCCGATGATATCGAAATGTATGTGTCAAATCTAAACAGCTTGTAATCATGAATAAAGAACTATATAAGCCACTCATATTCGAGCTGTCAGAAGAAGGTCGTCAGGGCTTTTTGTTGCCTGAATACGACTATGGCAAATCTACGTTCAAACTACCGGCAGAATTGCGCCGCGAGGAGGCCCCGACCCTTCCCGAAGTCGACGAGCCCACAGTCGTGCGCCATTATACCAACAGCAGCGGTAACAATTTCGGCGTGGATACGGGCTTCTATCCCCTGGGGTCTTGCACGATGAAATATAATCCCAAGGTCAACGAGGCGATGGTGGGCGTAGCCAATATTGCCGACCTGCACCCGGCACAACCAGCCGATACCGTGCAAGGCGCACTGCGTGTATATCGCGGACTTGAAAAGGCTCTTTGCGAAATCGGGGGCATGGCCGAGTTTACGCTCAACCCGTTTGCCGGCGCGCACGGCGAATATACCGGCCTTATGGTCATACGTGCCTATCACCTGAGCCGAGCCGACGAAGACCGCCGTCGCGTGCTTGTGCCCGATTCGGCACACGGCACCAACCCGGCATCGGCAGCTATGGCCGGGTTTGAAATTGTAGAGGTAAAGAGTCTGCCAGACGGTACTGTCGATGTCGAAGACCTTAAGTCGAAACTCGATGCTACGGTTGCCGCCCTGATGATGACCAATCCCAATACGGTGGGAATGTTTGAAAAGAATATACCCGAGATAGCCGAGGCCGTTCATGCGGCCGGTGGCCTGATGTATTACGACGGTGCCAACCTCAACCCGATGCTCGGCGTCGCCCGACCAGGCGACATGGGCTTCGACGTGATGCACATCAATCTCCACAAGACATTCTCTACACCTCATGGCGGAGGCGGCCCCGGTGCAGGGCCAGTCGGCGTGAGGGCCGGACTCGAAAAATTCCTGCCCAACCCGCGTGTCGTAGAGACCGATGGCGGCAAGCTGGCGGTCGAGTATGGCGAATATGCCTTTGGACGTGTAAGTGCATGGCTTGGGAATTTCTCAGTCCTTGTCAAGGCTCTTGCCTATATCTTGACGATGGGCGCTGAGCATCTCGCCCAGGCGGGTCCCCTGGCCACGCTCAATGCCAATTATATACTCAATTCGCTCAACGACCTATACCTGCAGCCCATACCGGGCCCGTGCAAACATGAATTCGTGTTCGACGGCCTCAGGGACAAGAGTACAGGGGTGACGACGCTCCATATTGCCAAGGCCCTTCTCGACCATGGCTTCCATGCACCGACGATTTATTTCCCCTTGCTCTTCCATGAGTCACTGATGATTGAACCGACCGAGACCGAGAGCCGTCAGACCCTCGATGCCTTTATCGCCGTGATGCGCCAGATTGCCGAAACGGCAGCTAAAGACCCGGAGAAAGTCAAGGAAGCCCCGTATACGACCCCGATTTCACATCCCGACGAAGACGAGGCCGCGCTCAACCCGGTATTAACTTATCGAGATTTATGCCAAGCCACTACGATATTATAATAATAGGAGCCGGCCCCGGCGGTTATGAGACTGCCGCCGGGGCGGCCTCGCGCGGTCTCAAGGTTATGCTTGTCGAGCGCGCGGCCCTGGGGGGTACATGCCTTAATCATGGTTGCATACCGACGAAGTGTCTTTGTAGCGCGGCTGAGAAGCTCGTCGAAATCAAGCATGCCAGCGACTTCGGTGTCAAAGCTGAATTAGTGTCGGCCGACTATGCCGTGGCCGTGCGCCGTGCCGCCGATGTCATGACCGAGCTGCGCGACGGAATTGCCGGGTTGCTCGACGGTGTAGATGTGCTCACAGGCGAGGCTTCGATTGCCGACGGCCCCGCAGTGGTGGTAAATGGTGAAAGGTATACTGCCGATAAGATTATAATTGCCACAGGCTCAAAACCGGCCAAATTGCGGTGCAAGGGCGCGGAAGAGGCAATTGACAGTAATGAGTTCCTGAAACTCGAACATCTGCCCGGCCGACTGACTATAGTCGGCGGCGGCGTGATAGGTCTTGAGTTTGCCTCGATTGCGGCGGCTTATGGCAGCGAAGTGACCGTGCTCGAATACTGCCCCGAGATATTGCCAAATTTTGATGCCGACATAGCAAAGCGACTGCGCAGTTATCTCGGTCGTCGGGGCATCGAGATAGTGACAGGTGCGGAGGTGACTGAAATCAAGGCAGACAAGAGTGTGGTCTATACCCGTAAGGGTAAGGAGAAAAGTGTCGACGGCGACATGGTGCTGAGCGCTGCAGGGCGCCGCCCGGTGATTCCGAACGGCTGTGAGGCTGTCGGTATTGCTTTTGACCGTCGAGGCTTTATCGTTACCGACGAAACTATGCAGACCTCGGTTGCCTGTATATATGCGATAGGTGACGTGAACGGACGCTGTCTGCTTGCCCATGCGGCATCTGCGCAAGGAAGAATTGTGCTTGGCGAAAAACCGAGACTCGATATAATGCCGTCGGTAGTCTTTACCATTCCCGAGTGTGCTTCGGTGTCGAAGGCATCAGACTCGACAGCTTCGGTAAAGCTCCCATACGGGGCCAATGGCAAAGCCCTCGCATCGGGCCAGGCCGACGGTCTGCTCAAAATTGAATATGAACCGTCGACAGGTATTGTGACAGGGTGTCACGTCGTAGGGGCCCATGCCGCCGACCTTGTGGCCGTAGTTTCTATTGCGATATCGTCGTCAATGACCATGCGCCAACTTGCCGCCGAGACAATCTTCGCGCATCCTACCCTGAGCGAACTCATAGCCCAGGCGGCAGCATGTGTCAGAACGTGATAATGCAAGATAGGCTTTTTTCGTGAGAGGAAATATGGGGCATCAGATAGATATTTTTGAGATATTGCTTGTGGAATAGATGCTTTGCGATGGTTGGGTAAAGCCAATAGGCGGCTTCTACACTTAGTATGCCGACTCCTGCACCGGCTATCACATCGGTGAGCCAGTGTCGGTTGTTGTACATCCTGAAAAAGCCAGTACCGGCCGCGACAATATATCCGCTGATACCTATCCATGGCGAAACATCCCAATACTCCCTTCTGAGCAATTCCGCCCCTGCAAAAGCTGTTGCAGTATGGCCCGACGGGAACGAATTACGACTGCTGCCGTCGGGCCGCTGTACTCTTGTGATTGTCTTTATGCCATATACCGAAATGCCTGTCAGAAAGTAGGCCGTGCCTGCAATAATTGTCATATCTGCATAGGAGTGAAGGCTTCTGACTCCGCATAATTTCAGCCCGTATGTAGCTGCAAGCGGTGTAAACTGGGAGAAGTCGTCGATACCGACTTTGGGGTGGTGATGCTCTTGTAGTTCGTCGCGTACCTCGCCATTATGCCATTTGAGCCAGTCGCTTTCAAGTCCGATTACGCCTACGGCGATAAGTGTGGTCGGAATAATGAGTTCGAGCGGGCGGAATTTATAGGGGTTTTTATTATTTCTCTGACTGTTTAGTGTGTCGATGCCGGTATCGGGTAGTTGTGCCGCATAAGAATGGCTGAAATACGAAATGATGAAGATGAAAAGTATCAGGCCGTAGCGTAATTCGGTTATTGTAGGGTGGAGTAAAGGCATGTGATGAGTGTTATGATTTTAGGAATGAAGATTAATAGGCCGACAATTATTGCGGATATGGCCATGATTAGTACTGCTCCGGCCGCGAGGTCTTTGACAATTTTTATGGTGTTGTCGTAGGTCGGGCAAACCTTGTCGGATAAATTCTCGATTGCGGTATTGAATGTTTCGGCCGCAAACACACCGGCCGTGGTAAGTAGGATGACAGCCCATTCGACAGGCGAGAGTTTGACAATGGCCGCGAGTATGACGGTGATGACCGCGATACAGATATGAATCTTCATGTTTCGCTCACTGACGGCTAATCGTAGGCCGTTGAATGCGTTAATAAAGCTGTGGGTAATGTTGTTATAAACCTTCGTCATATTCGAGTTTGTTTTCGCTGTGTTTCTTTATTCCACCGAATTGCCATGACAGCCCGATATAAACTATACGCGGATTTCGACGTTTATCGACTTTTTGCTTTAGCTGAGGTGTGTCGAGAGTGTATGATTTGCGATATGTGTCGAAAAGGTCGGTTACTGAGGCAATTATGGCCAGGTTGATAGATGGTATGTCGTACTTCATTCCGAGATTGATTCGTATGTCTGCATTCCTTTTCCCTTGCGGAACAAGAGTTGCAGAACGATAGCGGGCATTGATTTGTAACATGTAGTGTTTGAAAGGTCTAAAATTGGCATAAAGCAGAGCACTCCATGAGAACGTGTCTTTTTTCTTGCCAAACCCTAATTTTTCGGCATCAATCTGGTTGTAGTATCCATTCATGTTCAATGTGAAATCAAACCATCGCTTAAGCTGCATGTTCCATATCAGTTCGAGACCGGCGTTTTGACTTGACTGCATGTTTTCTTTCGTTGTCAAGAGAATTCCACCGTCGATATAGCGCGATACTTGTGTAATCTGATTGGAAATGTAACGGTAATATAAAGTGGTTGCCAAAGACGCGCCGTTGCTCTTTCGCCATAGCCATCCGAACTCCAACGAATGGATTTTTTCAGGCTTAAGGTCGGGATTGCCCGCTTCAAGGCTGAGAGGGTTTATGGTTTCGGCAAAAGGATTCATATCGCTTCCGGTAGGGCGGTTTACTCGCAAAGAATAACTAAACATAGCTTCGCTCATATCGCCAATTGGATGAGCAATATGAAAAGTGGGATATATATTGAAATAATGCTGTCGTATATCTTTGTTGTCTGAGTGCAGGTCATTGCGTATGTCGGCAAATTCGCCTCGTATTCCGCCTGCGATATTCCATAGACCGAATTGTAACTCAGAGGTAGTGTAAAGGGAGTTGAGCAGCATATAGTGGGTAAAATCATTTGTCTTATTTTTATTTGGTATAAAAGTATCACCGGCCAAGTCAAAGACATGATAATTTTGTTCGGCGCGAAGGTGCTCGAGTTCGTAGCCGATGTTTAACCTGGCTTTTTCAGATAGGCGGTGATGCCAAAATAAATTTACGACATTTAGGTAATTAGCGTCCCATACGTTTTCGTCACTCTTTGATTTTCCCTGCATCTGCGATGTAGCGTAATGATTGATTTCATCTTCAGACTCTGATGAATATGCGTAGTCAAAACCAAAGGAGTTGTCGACGCAGTATGAATGTGAGTACCTTACATTTCCTTCCCACATGTTTTCTTTTGCATCTGCCTCGCGATTACGAATATAGAAGTCTGATATTTCGTCGGATAGATTTACAGTTTCAGACTCAACTTTTTCGTTTCTTTTAAATCGTCGTTTATTATAACTTCCAGAAATATTCAGTTTGTCAGAAGTTGACAGTGCCAAATCGACCCCAAGTCGGAATGTGTTTGAAACGGGGCGACCGAGACCATAGGTAGATTGTGCTATATTTCCCATGGGAGAAGTGCGCCGGTCTTCGATGCTTCTGTCGTAGCGGTCACGACGATATGAATAAGAGCCGTTGATGATTATTTTTTTGAAACCATAATTGAAACTAATGCCGGTATTTGCCCTGCCATGGCTGCCAACGTTGGCAACGACTGAACCATTGAGCCCCTGTCGCACATCATTTTTTAGAACTATGTTTATTATTCCGCCCATCCCGTCGGGTTTGTATTCGGCTGATGGGTTTGTAATGAGTTCGATGCGCTCGATAGAACTTGCCGATAATTGATTAAGGGCGTCTCCCCGTGTTTTGTCACCCATCGAGGCCGAGGGTTTCCCGTTGATAAGTATAGTTACATCGTCGCACCCACGGATGCTGACATGACCGTCAATGTCGATATCGACAGAAGGTATGTCTTGCATTAAATCAGATGCCGACCCAGCAGAACTCATCAAGTCCTGGCCGACGTTGAATACTTTTTTGTCAAGTTTAGTCAGAAGAGTCGGTTTTCTTCCTTCGACCACAACTTCTGAGAGAATTTCTCCTTCAGTCATATATATTGTGCCAATGTCGATTTTTTTGTTCTGACTAACGATTATAGTATCTGAAATGACTGGTTCGCAACCAACATATTGACATTTTATATAGTATTGGCCATTGTTCAGATTGTCAAATTTGAATATTCCAAGACTGTCGGTCATCGTTCCGGCTTTAATACCTGCTTCGTTTGACTTGAAAAGAGTCACCGAAGCGAACTCCATCGCGAATCCTGACTTTTTATCTACGACCTTACCGCTTATTGTAGCTGTAGATGTTGCAGACAAACAATTGCATGCGACTATAAGTATTAATACTATCGAAATGTATCGAGTCATACGATAAAATAAAAGGTAATGAGATAGCATCGGGTCGATGCTATCTCGGCTATTACGATATGATGGTATATTTTAATAAGGGGTGTTTTGTGGGTCGAAGTTAGTCCAATCTTTCATCCAGTCGTCGGAAGCGTTTTTGAATGCTCCGACATAGCCACCACGACCATCGCTAATCTCGGTCGTGGGGCAATAATTCTGCCCGGTATTAGCCGGGTCGGATAGTTGGAGCGCGGCCTCGCCGATTATTTTGTTGCCAGGATTAGACAGGAAGAAGGTGTGGGAGAAGGATTGTTGAGACCTGTCTTCGGTGCCGGTGAGGTAGTCGAACAAATAATCATCATACTCTTTATTTTTATCCGTGCCGACGGCATCCATGTTGGCGAAGACGATGTTTTCGAGTTTGAAATCGCCGGCTTTGGCATAAGCCACGCTCTGACCTTTCTCTCCGTCAACGATAAGACCGATAGGGAAACCGACAGCAAGCATGTTGGAGATATTGAGTTTGCTGCTGCGACGAATTTGGACGGCGGCTTGGAATCGCCCGAGTTTTGAGCCGTTGTCGGGGAACAAATCGCCGGCGGTGATGTAGTCGCCGTTATTTACAAAATCGGCATTTTTGATTGTTTTCGGACCAATCATTGTCACGTTTTTAAAGTGTGCCGAAGTAAACGGTGTCGTTTCGGCCCCGCTTGCATTGTTATCGCTCTCGAAACCATTAGATTGCGAAGTGTCGGCAATTCGTGGGTCACGGATAGAGAGGCAGTATGAAACCTCGCCGTCGAAGCCGTTGTCGGTGTCGAAGTCGTCGTCCCAGCCTTTGTATGCGACAAGATATGAGCATGTGGCAGAGCCGCCGAACCACTCGAAAGAGTCGTCGTTGGAGTATGATACCTGGAGGTGGTCAATTTGTGTACCGCTGCCGACAGAGCCAAATGTGATGCCGTTGATTTCTTTGTCGGTGTCGAAGGGGTAGCCTGCAAATTCGACACGGAGGTATGAGTATATGCCCGAATTGTCGTCTTTGACATTGCCGCCGTGGATTGTTGTCGGGCCACCCTCGATTTGCTGTGTACCCTGGTTGTTGAGGCCACGGCCGCAGATGATGAGTCCGCCCCAGTCTCCCGGGCGTCGCTGGCCCGGCATTTGTGCCGAGGTCATGACAATAGGCTCTTGCCGGGTACCTTTCATCTCGCAGTAGCCGCCGGGTTCGACGATGAGCGAGGCCATTGTGCCTTTGTCGCCCTTGATAATCGTGCCGGCAGGGATGCGGAGTCTTGCCCCGGCATCGACGTAGACCCAGCCTTTGAGAAGGTAAGTGCCCTTGTCGAGCGTTACGTCGCCGGTGAAGTGGAAGTTCTGAGTGCCATTGCCGAGCTCGTTGCCGTCGAACACGATGCCGTCGCTATAGGCCACATTTCCCTTGTATGTCACATCGGGATTTGAGCCTGATGGTACTGGGTCGTCATTTTGTGACGAGCAGCTTGCCGCAAGGAGGCTAAGGGCACATGCCGTGGCAGTCAGAACATGACTGAACCGGCGTTTGTTTGATTTTTCCATAAAATAATGTTTGGTTTGCAAAATTTTTACTTAGAAATTGTATGATATTGATAGGTTGAAATTCCGTCCGGGTTTATAGCTGCGGGTGGTTTCTTCGATATGCTTGTTATTGCCGTTGACTATGACTTCTTCGATTTGCCTGAACTCGTAGCGCTCGGCAAGGATGTCGCGAACTGATGCCTTTAGTTCCCAATGGCTCAATTTTTTGCCCAATGTGAGGTCGAGGGAGTTGCGCGGCATTTCGTAGGAGTTGGGTATGTTTCTGGCGGCCCCGTCGGCCCCGGTGCCATATTTGTTGCCGACTCCGACTATGCGTTTGCCTATACGGTTGTAGAGCGCGGCGGCCGACCATCCGTTTTTGTTGTAGAACAAGCCGGTATTGAGCAGATAGGGCGACTGGCCCTGCATCGGCCTGTCGATGTTGTTGCCTTTCTCAAAAGTTACCTTGCTCTTGATTAATGACCCGTTGAACGAGAGGCTGAAATCATCAAGCCCGATGAAATCGAGGCTTTTGCGTATGTCGAGTTCGATGCCGTAGTTGTTCGCGCCTTTGGCATTGAGGTAAGAGTAGACAAGGTCGGTACCTCCGGCGACGGTATATGTCCATTCGATAGGGTTGGTAAATTTTTTATAAAATACCGCAAGTGATATCACCTCGCCTGACGACGGATAGAACTCGTATCTTAAGTCGAAGTTTTGAATATAGGCTGCCTTTAGGTCGTAGTTACCCATGATGCTGCTGCCGAGGTCGAAGTCGTAGTAGACGGTTGGGGCGAGTTCGCGAAACTCGGGACGGTTTGTCGTGCGGCCGTAAGCGGCACGGAGCTGGTTGGTCTCGTTGATTTTATAGCTTAGATTTATCGAAGGGAAGAAGTCCTTATAGTAATAGTGTGTATCTTGCAGGCTTTGCTCGGCCTGCCGGGTGTTCATCCTCAATAATTGGTCGACGTATTCATATCTGATGCCGCCATAGAGTGTGAAAGAACGCCACGGGATTGTCAGACCAATGTATGCTGCAAGTTGGTAACTATCTGCCTTGTAGCTATTGAGATAGTTGACATTTTCATAAAGATACAGTTTGTCGGGGCCGTAGTTCTCCGGTATCAAAACTGTGCCTGGTATATCCGTCGAAAACATGAAGTCGTGGGGCAGCGTATTGTCGGGTTGCCACCCGTATTGAAATTCGCGTGCGCGGTATTCCCTTGTGCGATATTCTCCGTAGAGGCCGGTTTTTAGCACCGGATGTATTGATTTTAAGGCGAACTCGTGGCGATAGTTTGTGTTGAGCGATGCTATGTGTTCGCGCAGGCGGGTAAACTCTCGGTTTATGCGGTAAATGCCCATACGGTTGTCGGTCCTGTCTGTAAGCTCGATTAGCCTGCGGTCGGGCATGTCGCGGTCAGAATAGGCGTAGCCGGCACTCCAGTCAAAGAGCGACGACGATAGAAATTCATGTCGCCCGGCAAGCTGCGTATTGAGGGTGTTGCGAGTAGAGTAGTAGTACTCCATGTCGCGGATATTGTCGGGTTGCGAATTGAACCCCTCCCTGTCGGAATACCTGTCTTTGACTATGCGGTTGTAGATGGATTTCCATTCGAAACGATGATTGTGGTTGCGAGGGATAAACGACAGGTTGAGTAATGCGCCAAGTTTTTTGTCGTGGGTATACTGGTTGTCGCGCGCTTTTCGTAGAAAAACGGGGCTGTCGTTTGTTACGTCGTAAGGGCCGTAGAGTGAATTCTCCATGTCGGTCAGCGTGCGATACGAGTCGGAATAATGCACGCTTCCCATCAGGCCGAGGGTCTGGCCTGCATCAAATATCCAAGTGTTGTTATACGCAGCGTTTAACTTCAAATCGCCGACAGGTCGTTTGCTATATACCTTCCAATCATTGTTGAAACCGTTGCCCAAGGGGTCGAGGCGGTTTTGGTAGCCGGAATAGCTTGTCAATCGAGAGTCGAAGCCTCCGCTATAGTATCGGCCACAGCCTTTCGAGTATAGGAATTTTCGGAAATGGGTCATGTCGTTGATGGATGTTCCGATTGACAGGCTGAGGCCTCGCTTTTGCGGCCGGTATTTCGTTTTTATCATTACGAATCCCCCGGTGAAGTCGGACGGATATTCCGGGGCCGGGCTTTTCACGATGACGATGTTGTCGAGCTGCGAACTCGGGATTATATCGAAGGAAAAAGCCCTTGAGTCGGCTTCGGAACTTGGCACGGCACTGTTGTTGAGCCACACGTTGTTGTATCTCTGCGACAAACCCCTGACTATGACAAACTTGTCGTCGATGATTGAGATGCCCGGTACTCGCCTTATCACCTCTGAGGCATCTTTGTCTTGGGTCTTTGCAATCTGCTGGGCCGATACGCCGGTCTGCACCACGTTGCTCTGCCTTTCCTCGGTAATCATTGCGATTTCGGTGTCTTTGCGTGCTACCGAGGTGACTGTGATTTCTGACAGGGAGGTTGCGTCGGTGGTCATCGGGAAATCTACGACGATGGTATCGTTGGTCTGCGGGATTGTGCAAGTTATCGTGGTGTCGCGATAGCCGACGTATTTTATAGCTATGTGGTAGGTCGCAGAAGGAAGCGATAAGGTATAGTTTCCGTCAATATCAGTGGTGGTGCCGTGAGACGGCGGAACTGTAGTGATAGCTGCACCGATGAGACGTTCGTTGGATAGCTGGTCGTACACTATGCCTTTTATTACACCGGCATCAAGGGTAATAAAAGGATATGCCAGTATAAGCGTAAGGCAGAATTGTAGTATTCTCAATTTCATATTTTGCCGTTATATTTTTCCGGTGGCAAAATTATGGTGAGTTTATTTCATGTTTTTGGCAGATTTGTTGAATTTTTATGAAATTACCAATTGTGATGGGAATAATAAATTATTCACGAAAAGTTAAGGATTATGAAACATTTATGAAATGTTTTCTATGTTATTTTGCATAAAATAAACTGATAGAAGAAATGATGGAAATATTATTAGCCGGCGGAGCGGCTCTTGTACTCGTTGTGGCTGTCGCTATTAGGAAACACTTCCGTGGCAATAGGGTGGCTGTGCCATCAGAGATTGAAAGACACGAGTCTCCGGCGATAGAACCCTGTCGCGATATTATCTGTAAAGCCCTTGATTGTATTGCCAGCGGTAATGTAATCGGGGCGTGCGAGAACTATCGTAAGGGTGCGGAAATGCTATATAATATGAATACCTCGCATAAGGGGAAGAGTATATATCTAAACTACCTGGTTGAGTCGGTAGATAAAATCTCGGAGACTGCCCGTCATATTGTCACAAAGCCCGGATATAGGATATCTATATACGATAAATGTGAGATAATGACGATAAGGAAGTGCATTGACGAGATGTTGGGGAATTTGGATAAACCACGGTCGGCGCATGAATATCGCCAGGTAGTGGCAGACAATAGAAATTTTCTTGAAGATGTGATTTCGGAACGGTCAAGAGTTATGAAACACGATGATTTTAACGACGACTCGCAATCATATCTTTACTTGATGCTGCTATATTATCTCCACTCATTTGTCAATTCAGTTTATCGATATAGTTTAGCATAGGATAATAAGTAAGTGTGTTGTAAAGAAAAAGGAGCTGCGCCATGGTCGGTGCGGCTCCTTTTTTTGTAATGTGTTGAAAAGCACACTTATAAAAGCAATCTTTATATCGCATTGCTAAAAAACGCACTGAAGGGTATGGCAATGTCAGAATTATTTTGTAATTTTGCGCCCGAAAAAGTATCTCTTCGAAAGAGATTTTACACAACACCCCTGATGGGCTTGGATAGAATAACGAAAAATGTAGCGGCAGAGTCTTCAGACCTTGACGTTGCCGCAGGCATACCCGACCGTAAGTGGTATGTGGCGGTAGTCTCTCCGAGACACGAAAAATCGGTGAGCGCGAAACTCGGTGAAATGGGCCTTGAAAGCTATGTAGCCCTTCAGCAGGAGCTGCATGTGTGGGCTAATGGACGCCGCAAGATGGTCGACCGTGTAGTCATACCATCGGTGGTGTTTGTGAACTGTACCGAGTCGGAGCGCCGTGAAATTGTCGTACTGCCATCAATAGTCCGCTTCATGATGGACCGTAGCAGTATTGAACGCCGTTTGGCGGTGATTCCGAGCGTGCAGATTGACCGCCTGCGCTTTATGCTCGGCCAGAGCGACTACCCCGTTGATTTTGAGCCGACGGTATTCCGGGTAAACGACAACGTGCGTGTCATTCGTGGCAGCCTGTGCGGCCTTGTCGGCGAAATCCGCACCGCCTCCGACGGCACCAATACCCTATTAATAAGTCTCCCCCTCCTCGGCGGCGCCACCGTCCACATCGACCCCCGGGATGTAGAGCGAGTGGGGTGAAACTCAAATATTTCGTCCCCGTAAATTATACACTATTTGCACTAAAGATAGGATTTTGTTATGTTAATGTTCTGATAATAATTATGAATCATTGATAAAAACCATATATTGCCATTCTTTATAATATTGCAAAAAATGATTGATAAAATGGGGGACAACTTTTTATGAGGAATTTGCATATAATAATGCCAATGGCGGGGGAGGGTAGTCGGTTTCGCAATGCGGGATGGACTACGCCTAAGCCGCTAATCGAGCTTAAAGGTAAGCCGCTCTTTGTCCGCGCGATTGAGAGCGTGAGTATCGACGGTGCGCCGATGAAGTATTCTTTTATCGTTCGCAAGGAGCATATTGATGAATACGACGTAGACAAGTCTATCAAGACAATACTTCCCGTGGCAAACATATATTCGGTAGAAAAGACAACCCGTGGGGCTGTAGAAACGTGCCTCATCGCAGAAAACGGCATTACTGATGACGATGCCGTGGTGGTGATGGACTGCGACCTGGAGTTTAGAAGCGACGAGTATCGCAGACTTATTGAGGCTGCACTGAAAACTGCCGGAGACAAGGCTCGCGGTGGTGCCTTGGTGTCGTTCGAGTCCGACGAGCCAAGGTATAGCTACGCCGAGGTTGGCGGAGACGGCCTGGTGAAGCGGACGGCAGAGAAAGAGGTGATTTCAAACCATGCCCTTTGCGGGGCCTACTTCTTCGCCTCGGGACGCGAGTTCAAGGCCGCTGCACACCGTCTGCTCGACGAGCCGGTGATGCTCAAGCCCGAATTCTACGTCTCGCTGCTCTACAACTACCTTCTCCGCGACGGTTCACCCGTCCGCCTTGCTACCATGGAGATGTACCGCTCGTATGGAACTCCTAATGAACTTGAAAAATGGATGTAAAATAATATTTCTGCGAGATGCCTAATATTTCAATACGCTCTAGAATTGGAGAAATAATACAATCCATAAGATATAATTTAAAATATCGGAAACGACAAAGTATAAATATTTATACTTGGGACAAAACTATTGATGAAATCAAACAAAATAATTTGTCACTGAGTCGATTTGGTGATGGTGAAATTCTAATCGTTCTTCAATATTTGGGAGTTGCATTGTCAAATTCAACTTTTCAAGATTTTGACCAAAATTTAGGCAAACGATTGTATAGTATATTATCATCTGATAAAAGTGATGCAGCAAGAGTTCTTGTTGGTCTTCCTCGATGTATGTTCGGAGGCGGGGTTGATGATATGATTTTTGGATCTAAATATTTTTGGGAACGTTTTTCGGCGGACTGGATAGAGTTGATGTTGACTGTCCTTAAAAAAGATAAGATATATGCCGATACTAATATGACTCGTTTTTATTATGATTTTAAAGATAAATCAATTCTTCCGAGAGCCAAGGCGAAACGGATTAAAGAGCTTTGGAAAGGTCGTGATGTAATAGTCGTCGAAGGTCAACAGACTCGAATGGGAGTTGGAAATGATTTATTTGACAATGTTTCTTCGCTTAGACGAGTTCTCGTCCCAACGACAAATGCATTTGCCAAATATGACAAAATCTTGGCTACCGTAAAAGGTTTTTATGCAAAAGGTGATTTGATTCTTATAGCTGCCGGAATGACAGCAACAGTGCTGGCGTATGATTTGAGTGCGCTTGGATGCCAGGCTCTTGATATTGGGCATATCGATATAGAATATGAATGGATGAAGCGAGGGGCACTAACTCGAGAAAAAATCCCAGGGAAATTTACAAATGAAGCAAGTAATAAGTTCGCTGAAGATTTTTGTAAAGATTCAGAATATTTACATTCAATAATATCTAGTATTGAGTGAAGTTTGCATAAGTTGATAAAATGGATATTTCATCAAATTATGTAAAAAAGGTTTTTTGACATCTCGCAGTGTTTTTAGGTACATGCAGTTTTAAAAGATAAGATGTCTGCATATAGTGATTCAAGAAGTGTGAAAAGTGCAAAGAACGCCAGTGTTGCATTGTTGTTTTATGCACTTAGTTTATTAGTACAGTTTTTTTCTCGCTCAGTATTCATCAACTATCTTGGTGCAGACATTTTGGGCCTAAATTCGACAGCCACCAGCTTGCTTCAATTTTTGAATATGGCAGAAATGGGCCTTGGGGCAGCGGTTGCATTTACACTTTATAAACCTATAGCCGAAAATGACAAACATACGATATGTGAAATCGTATCTGTACAAGGTTGGTTTTATAGGAAGATATGTTATATTGTAGTAATATCGGCTATCATACTTAGTTTCTTTTTCCCAAAAATATTTGCAAAAACAAACTTGCCATTGTGGTATGCATATTCGACATTTGGCGTTCTGTTATTTTCTACCATATTATCTTATCTATTTAATTACAAGCAAATACTACTTTCTGCACATCAACTTGAATATAAAATAACGATTGCATACAAATTGCCTAAGATAATCAAGGATATTCTACAAATCATAGGCATTTGTATTTGCCCCAAATATGGTTATTTTATATGGGTTATATTGGAAGGGATTGGAGCTATTGTTTGTACTTTATCTTTATCACGAAGTGTTCGGAATGAGTTTCCTTATATAGAAGAGATTAAATGCAATGGAAGATTGTTCAAATCTAAATATACAATTATTATTAAAAAAGTAAAGCAATTACTATTCCATAAAATAGGTGCTTTTGTTTTATTTCAGACGGCACCATTGGTTATTTACGCTTTTACAACTTTGACCACAGTTGCGATTTATGGTAATTATATGTTATTGGTTACTGGTCTTTCTATGCTCTTGTCAACAATATATACAGGAATTGGGGCCGGTATAGGTAACATGATGCAGAGCGCAAGTAAACAACGGATATTGGAAATTTTTCGGGAAGTGTATGTACTTCGTTATTTTTTAGTAGTTTCCTGTTGCTTTGCATATGCTGTGTGCGTTTCTCAGATTACAACCCTTTGGGTAGGTAAAGAATATTTACTCCCCATGTCATCAGTATCACTTATTATTTTAATAATGTTTTTGAATATGATGAGGCCTCCGTTTGAAGTTTTTTTGCAGGCAAAGGGTTTGTTTGGAGATATATGGGCACCAATTGCAGAAGCTGTGTTAAACCTTGGACTTTCTATTTTATTCGGTAGCATATGGGGGCTAAATGGAATATTAGTAGGTATCCTGGTAAGTTTAATGATAATTATAGCTGCATGGAAGCCATATTATTTATTTTCTCGAGGGTTAAATGAATCTATTTTATTATTAATAAAAATTAATATAAAACTCTTCATACTAACAGCGTTGCCTGTCTGCCTTTGGGCTATTTTTGATTTTTATATTGAAACGCAGGTAACGCAATCAGAAACGATGTTGCTAATAATCAAGATTGGAGAGTCTTTAGGTTTTACGCTAACTATATTCTTTGTATTATGGTCGTTTGAAAAAGGAATGACTGAATTTGTCTTGCGTTTAAAAAATATAGTGAAACAATATTTTATTAAATAAACCAATGCTGAACATCCGGGCCCTTGTCTACTTTTTAAAATATTCTATTTATTTGCCGTTGTTTTTGCCCATACTTTTTGTTTATCTATTGGGTGGAACCAAGCGAAAACTTATAAATGAAGATATAGATGCCATATCCTCGTTCTCTTGTGGGAATAGACCAAAAAATCACTTGCCATATTTCATAAAGTACTTTTCAGATTTAAAAGAATTTCGTTCACAGGTCTATTTCAGGTTGAAACCATGGTCTTTTGTCTTTCGTACATTACCTGGGCAAGTTGGATTAACTTTGAACATACCTCAAGATAAATTAGCCGGAGGTTTATATATACATCATGGACATTCTACACAAATCTCTGCACGGAGCATAGGTAAAAACTTTTCAATACACCATAACTGTAGTGTTGCTCATGGCAAAGGTGGAGTACCTGAAATTGGAGACAATGTATTTATTGGAACTGGGGCTGTAGTAATGGGAGGAATAAGAATTGGTAACAATGTAAAAATTGGGGCTAACGCGACGGTTTTTAAAGACATTCCAGATAATTGTACAGTGGTAGGAGGTAAGGCGATTATTGTAAAACGTGAAGGAAGAAAGATTCACGAAGAATTATAGCAAGTGCACATATCGATACGCGAAGATGATTTATAGAGTATCATATATATGATAGTAGGACTGTAATAGATTCCGAAGAACTGAAGCAATGGCAATAAGACTGCTAATCAGCGACTTCGACGGCACGCTCGTCGACACTTTCGAGGCAAACTACCGCGCATACGCCGGGGCGTTTGAGTCCGTAGGGCTCGACCTCGGACGCGAGAGATACCGCGAGTGTTTCGGCTTCAGGTTCGACAGGTTCATGGACGCTCTCGGCATCAGCGACAGCGCTACCCGTGCTGCAATAAGGGAAAAGAAAGCCGAAATGTACCCCTGCCATTTCGACTGTCTCCGTGTCAACCGGCCGCTGGTCGACTTTATCTCGGCATTCCACGCCTCGGGCGGCATGACCGCGATTGCATCCACAGCCCGTGGGAAGAACCTCCGCAACGCTCTCGACTATTTGGGCATAAGCGCGGATTTCGACCTCGTCCTTGCCGGTGAAAGCGTCACCAAGGGTAAGCCGGACCCGGAAATCTACCTCACGGTTTTAAAAAAGATGGTTGTAAGGCCTGACGAGGCTCTTGTATTCGAGGACTCCGAGGTCGGTTTCAAGGCCGCAGAGGACGCAGGAATAAGATACATAAGGATAAATTCCAAATTTTTCGACAATGGAAATTGAAGTCAAGGGACATTCGGGCTGCCAAATCGACGTCGTGCGCGAGGACGGCCAGCTCTTTGTCTACAAGTCGTCGCGCGACCCCAAGTACCTCGCCCGCCTGGTGCTCCAGGCCGAGAAGCAGCGCCGTGCGGCCCTCCCGGAGCTACAGCACATCCGAGTGCCAAGGATACACTCCATCGACCGTGCAGACGGCATGGTGAGCGTCAAGATGGACTATGTCTATTCTAAGAACTTCGTCGAGTTCTTCGAGAATGCCGGGTTTGAACAGGTAGGCTACCTTGTCGACGCCCTGATAATGTACCTCGAGCGCGAAATCAAGGACTCGCCGCTCGCCGTGGTGGCACGCAGTGTCGTTACCGACAAGTTCGCCGATGTCAGGTCCAAGACTCTCGCCAACAAATCGTTCGAAGGCGATGGCGAAATCGGGGCGATGATGGATGCCTCGCAGCGCGTGTTCGACGCCCTCACCGACATGCTCATCCCCGTGGGCACGTGCCACGGCGACCTCACGTTCTCTAACATCCTCTTCAACGGCAACAACTACTACCTCATCGACTTCCTCGACTCGTTCATCGAGTCGCCCCTGCTCGACATCGTCAAGCTGCGCCAGGACACCGCGTGGCTGTGGAGCCAGCTGATGTACGTTCACCCCTGCGACACCATCCGCCTGCGCATAGCCTTCGGCAAAATCGACGCCGAGCTCGACAATTATTTCGCATCGCGCTACGAGTGGTACGGACGCTACTACCGCCCCCTGCAGCTGATGAACTTCCTGCGCATACTCCAGTACGCCCACGAGCCTGCGGTTATAGACTACCTAAAACAAGCCATCAATGAGCAACTCAAAGAATTTTAGCCTGATAGTCCCGGCCGCTTCCGACAAGGGTACGGAAGCCGGCGCGATGCCGCGCATATTCTCCACCGGGCGTGACGGGGTGCTTATGTGCGTAAAGTCGGTACTCGGCCTCAACCTCGAGGCATTCGACAACATATACTTCACCATACTGCGCAAGCATGCCGAGGCTTTCGATATAGACTCGCTGCTCAGGCTGCAGTTCCGTCGCCTCGGACTCGACAACGTTCGCATAGTGATTCTCGACGAGCCCACGGCAACCCAGGCCGAGACAATCGTGCGAACAATCGAAAAGGAGAAAATCACCGGTGCAATCTTTGTCAAGGATGCTGACTGCTTCTTCCGCGCCGAGGTCTACCCGGAAAACGGGGTCGCGGTATACCCCCTCGAACAGCTCGAGCTCGTGGACCCGCGCCACAAGAGCTACGTCGCTGTCGACGACATGCAGCACGTCACCAACATCATAGAGAAGCGCGTGGTAAGCCACCTTTTCAATGCCGGAGGTTACTGCTTCGAGGATGTTGCCACATTCCTCAAGGCCTATGACAGATACGCCTCGCTGGGTCCCATCTATCTCTCGCACCTCATCTACGCCATGCTCCTCGACGGTGACCTCTTCCGTCCGATGCAGGTTAAGGAATATAATGACTGGAATATACAATGACAACCGCAAGTACGATAGACTTCGGCCCCGACAAGTCGCAGATACTGCGCGGGCTGGCAATCATCTTCATGATTACCCTGCACAACGACACGTTGTCGGAGTTCAAAATCTGTGTGCCGATTTTTACCTTCCTTGTCGGTTACGGCTATGCATTTGCCAAAGAGAAAAACCTTCGTCACGGGCTGAAGCGCTCATGGCACCTGCTGAGTCATTTCTGGTTAATCCTTCTCGGGTTGTTCCTGCCTGTGGCGATATGGAAGGGTGGTTACGAGCCGACTATCGGTAACGTGCTGCTCAACATGTTCGGTCTCGAAAGCAACCTCAACTGGTACAGCTGGTACATCTACTTCTACATCTTTGCAATGCTGATAATGATACCTGCGTCGAGGCTGATTAAGAGATTAAAACTCTATGGCGTTGCATGCATGTTGCTTATTTCTGCAATCGGAACGTTAGCATTGCATTCTATCCCTGGATGGAGTGAAAATGTATGGACACAAGCTGCTTTCGATTGTTTCCTCTGTTCTCCGGTTATGTATACCGCCTTCTATCTTGCTGAGGGGGGGCGATTACACATTTGAAGATAAAACACAACCTCAAAAATGCGGTGATGGCATTGCTCGTCGCAGTCGGCATATTCTTCCTCCGAGGCTTACCGTTTGCCACGTTCTTAGACTTTGCAACCGTGCCTGTATTCGCGACTGCAGTAGTGATAATTTTCAATATCGTGAATTGGCAACCTCTGCATAGACTGTTCGTCGCGCTCGGTAAGGAATCGATGAACATGTGGTTTTATCATGCGATTTTTGCAACCAGCTGTACCGCTATTGTTTTTGCCCCATTACTCAGTTGGACAACACCTAAAGCCTTTCACGTAGCAGTAATGATTATAGCCAGTTATATCGCCTCTCGATGCATATCAGCAGTGCAACAAAAAATATAGCAAGTATTTGTATGCCTATTCCATTGGTAAGTGTTTTGGTCCCCGTATATAATGTCGAGAACTATATCCGGGAATGTCTTGACAGCATAGTAAAACAAACATACAAGTTTTTGCAAGTTGTGATTATTAATGACGGCTCCACCGATTCAAGCGGAAAAATATGCCAGGAGTACGCGGACAAATATTCATTTGTGGAGTTTTATTCTCAATCAAATGCTGGTGTTGCAGTCACCAGGAACCGACTGCTTGAAAAAGTAAAAGGAGATTATTTCTTGTTTATCGATTCCGATGACTGGATTGAGAAAGATATGATTGACTTCTTAGTCGGTAAGGCACTCGAACATGATATCGATATTATAACTTGCGAAAACATAAGAAATATCAACAACGAAATACTTCATTATAGAGAGCAGATTTTAAACAAAGAGGAATTTATTCAAAAATTTCTCTTTCACAAGGAACTGAACGGTTCTCTTTGGAACAAATTGATAAAATCCAAAGTAGCGGAAGATGTACATTTTGAGCCAGGAATTAGCTATGGTGAGGATGCATTCTTTTTTTGGCAGTGCTTACAAAAGACAAACTCGATGATGATGACAAATAAACAGTGCTATCATTATCGCCGAAATCAACAAAGTCTGAGTCGGCAAAAATGGACTCCCGAAGGAAAGGGCTCGGGTCACGTAGTGTGGGATTCAATTTGTAACGATGTGGCACAGAATTATCCACAGTTTATTGATATAGCCCATGCTCGGTTCGCTTTAGAAGATATGTGGGCTCTTTTCTTTGCATCAATATGCGGATATAAATACGACAAGCATATAGAGATAAGACAAACAAATATCAGAGAACATACTCGAGAGTTAATGAACTATCCTATCGACGGTAAATCAAAGATGTGGGTTGCGCTTATACTTTCACGCTGTTATTGGGCAGGGAAACTTATACGATTAGTTAAATCATAATGGCAGATTTTAAAAAGAAAAAAGTCTGCATACTGCAGAATGGCTTGGCGCGAGGTGGGACAGATACTTTTGTTGTGAATCTTTGCAAGGGCTTAGACAAAAACAAATTCGATATAACTGTTGTCAACCCAAGTGATAAGGACTCGAGCAGAGTCAGAGAATCGGAAATATTGTCTTCCGGAGCAAAGATTGTTCACACGTTTCCTTTGACAGGTATTAAGGGAAAGCTGTTGCATTTCTTCAAATTATATAAGTTTTTGAAGTTTGAAAAAATCGATATATTTCAAACTAATATTGATTTGTTCAATGGCCCAAATCTATTGATTGCATGGCTTGCCGGTGTACCTGTCAGATGTTGTCATTCTCACAACAGTCGTCAAAATAGGGAATTTAAGCAAGGCTTTACGTTCTCGCTCAGGATGTATCAATGGATGATGAGAAAAATGTGCCTATGGTTCTCTACTCACAAATGTGGCTGCTCTCAAAGTGCGATGTCATTTCTCTATCCTGAATATAATTGGGAGAAAAATAATTATCCCACAATAATTCAGAATGGAATAGATCTTCACCATTTTCAAGAGCTTATAGACTTTGTTTCGAAGAAGAAAGAACTTGGCCTTACTGCTCCAAAGCATATCTTGACGATAGGTCATTTTATCAAACAAAAGAACCCTGGATTCACTGCGAAAGTATTTGCGGAACTATCTCAAGTAAGAAGTGACGTGGATTTACTTTGGGTCGGCGAAGGTGAACTAAAGGAAAGTATCGTAGATTTTTTCAAAAAAAGAAATTTATTAGATCGGGTACATTTTCTTGGTTATAGAAGCGATATAAATGAGATAATGCAGTGTTCCGATCTCTTTATTCTTCCGAGCAACTTCGAAGGTTTAGGAATCGTCGCAATTGAGGCTCAGGCTGCTGGTTTATCTTGCATTTTATCAAAAAACGTTCCTCCGGAAGCAAATTGTGGAGCTGCTTTATATATGTCACTTGATGACACCGAGCAATGGTTGGTGAGCATTAATAGGATATTGAATGGAGAAACCATGCTGACGGTAGATCCATATAGACTCAATAAATTTTCAATCGAATATATGTCAAGGCAAATGACGGAAGTATTTGAATCATGAAAAAACAGCGTATAGTATTCGTAAACCTCCATGCCGACTGGATGCTTCTTAGAGTCGCCATGGTATATGTCTTCAAATATTCAGCGGCCATAAAGCATGGATATCTGCTGAAGTATTTATTAGACAATCCTGACAAGTATGAAATTTGTAATTATATCAACGACAAAGGTTTCTCCTTATACACTAATGGAGAAGGACTTTTTGCGAAGTTTTTAAATCTATTCAGTGGATTAGAAAACAGAATAACGCTAAGGAAAAATAACATTTCCCCTTCTACCATTAGCATACTTCGCAAACCCTCGGATATTCGGGAGGATGATATAGTCATACTGTACAACGTATGTATAGAGGGCTTGCGCGGAATGCAGGATGTAGATGCGTTTAAGGCATTGAGCATGTTGCATTTCCATGGAAGAGAGAATGAGAATGAAAAGATAAAGGCTGCAAATATCACCTGTTTGTTCAATGAGGTGAATCTGCAGAAATCATCCGAAATATTCCGTCGCTATTACGATGTCGAACTTCCCTGGGTTATACATCCTTTTGTATTTGCAGATAGATTCAAAAACACAAAACCTTTCAAAGATAGAAAAAATAAATGCTTTTCTACCGGCACTATTACATATAAGAAACATAAGGAATTCTTGAATGTATACGGAGATCCATGCGATCAGCCGGCACGAAAATTCGTGAAAGATAATCCTGTATTCTTTGCAAATACTGTTGATTGCTATAGCAGCGATTATCTTGAGGATAATCCCGGGAAGGTTATAAAATCTAACGACAATCTCTTCGTGAAGATTTATAAAAAAATTTATAACCGCATACATGTAGGAAAACAGAAAAAGTATTTTTCTTTCAATATGGTGGAGAAATTCAATGAATACAAAATGCATCTTCTCGGAGAAGAAATTCTTGGAGTTCCGGGAATTGGATTCGTGGAAGGAATGGCCTGTGGAAGTGCCTACATAGGGCTTGACTCACCTATGTATCGCGATTATGGCTTAATACCCGGTGTCCATTATATAGCTTACGACGGTACGAAAGAGGGTCTCAAGGCAACAGTAGAATATTGGCAGAGTCCAGAGAATCAAGAGGAACTCGAAAAGATAGCGAGAGCTGGCTGTGAGTTTGTTCGTGCAAATTTTTGTGGTGAGCATGTTGCTGCTGAACTTATAAAAAAATTAATGCTCCAAAAAGAATCATGGATTCAAGGCCAAAAATAACAAGTAATAAAACCAATAGAGAAATTTGGATAGACATCTTGCGTGCATTTGCGTGTATCTGCGTTCTATTGGTTCATTCACCGGCAAAATATGACGGACAGATACCCGGACAACCTGTTTTGGCCCCCGCCAATTATTTGTTCATGGCATGGGGTGTTTCGGTATTTTTTATGATATCTGGGGCTTTACTATTTAATAAGCCTCAAAATCTAAGGGTCTTTTATAAAAGAAGGTTTGCAAGGGTTCTGATTCCTATCCTGATATGGAGCGTTATATACATCTTTTTCGATGATTTTTTTGAACTTAGCGATAAGTCGCATCTTACACGAATACTGAGCATTCCTCTTTTTGAACAAACGGCTTTATTGTGGTTTATGTATACTCTTGTTGGTATTTACCTTGTCACACCAATAATATCCATATGGCTTAGTAATTGTTCGAAAAGAGATGTCGAAATAGTGCTTGGCATATGGTCGCTGACTTTGTTCTTGCCATATATTAAACTTTTAAATCCTGACGCTATAGCGGTCATAGGTGCTAATGGAATTCTACATAATTTTTATGGATTTATAGGGTATGCGCTTCTCGGGTATTATTTGAGAAAGTATACCAATATTTCTATAATGAGCTTAAGGTTTCTTGTAATTGTAGTTATTGCCTTTGGATTTCCGTTGTTTGTATTTTTTTCAAACTTATTGCCAGTAGATGTGCTCAACGATTCAATGTCGATATCGGCAGCTTTGATGTCTACTGTGGCATTCTTATTTTTTAAAGGTTTAGATTATAAAGATGGACTTCTTTTGAAGGCTATATTGAAAATTGCTGAATATAGCTTTGGAATATATTTGTGTCATATGCTTTTTTTAAAACCTTTACGCTATTGGCTAACCGATTTCCATATAAATTATATGATACAAATACCGTTAACTGCACTATTCGTCGGAATTTTATCTTATATATTCGTATGGGCACTCTCCAAGATTCCTTATAGTAAATTCTTTTTTGGTTAATTGTTTTGAGGTTTATGTTTGCTCCCGAACTATATAAACCAATATTTCTATCTATTGCATACATATTGGTGTTGTTAAAAATTATTCCCCCAGAAAGAATGCTACTTAAGAAGAGCGGTAATTCTAACCTTGTAAAAGCATGTTTGGTAGGATCTTTTTTTATCATATTTTTTGGATTTCGTCCTACTTATTCTGATCCATATTTGTATATGGCAGATACTATCGGATATGCGAGTTTCTACAATTCGCTTAAAGGGAATGCCAATGCGATAGATGTTCTGCTTCTAAACGACGATGGCTCGTTTAATTTCAATTCTGAATTCATTTTCGGTGGCATAAGGAATATTATGGCCGTAGTAAATCTTCCGGTGGAAGCATGGTTGTTGGTAGTTGCTGCAATTTTTATAATTCCCAAAATTTTAGTTTCAAAAATATTATTTCCCGGTAGAGAATACCTTGTATTTCTCTTTTTCATAACATCAATGGGTTTCTATTCTGGAGGTACCAATGGAATTAGGAATGCGGATGGCAGTAGCGTCTTTATCTTAGGGCTCTCGCTTATATGTAGCCCAAAACCAAGAAAATTGCTCGGTACTCTGCTATGCTTGAGTTCGTACTATTTTCACCATTCAGAAGTTATATTAATAGTATCACTTATCATATCACTGTATCTAGTAAAAAAGACAAATTTTGCAATTATTATCTGGTTTGCTGCGATTTTGATTTCGTTAATTGGTGGTAATTCATTAGCATTTCTTATAGGCCCATACTTTGAAGATGATCGTGTGAACTCATACATATTGGGGGATTCAATAGAAGGATATCGCACCGGTTTTCGTTGGGATTTCTTGGTTTATTCTGCTGCGCCGATACTTATAGGATGGTATACTACGGTTCGTTTAGGGATCAAAGACAAATTGTATCAAATTATTCTTAATACCTATATCATTGCGAATGCTATATGGATAATATTCATGTATGCGTCCTATACAAATCGTTTTGCGGCACTATCTTGGTCTCTTTTCCCAATCATAATATGCTATCCACTTTTAAATCATAATATATTTGGCAAAAGCACTCCACAAAAGACCGCTTTGTTTCTCTTTTGTCAATTAATATTTATAACACTCATATAACAAATACGTCTGTGGACAATAACTTATCTTTTACGTTTCGGTTCTTTAACAAACTGAATATCATTCACAACCGCGAAAAATATGGTAAAATTTCCATATTTGGCATTTTCGGTCATGTCCTTTTTACCTTAAAAAAAGGGATATGCTTCAAGCTTGCCTATTATCCAGCTCTTTTCCCTTCTATTTGGTTTTGTAAACTTAGAGCCGTTTTGTGGAGAAAAATGGGCTGCCGGGTTGGCGAGGACGTATGCATCGGGCATTCAGTCGGTGTGGACTTCGGAAACACTGAGCTCGTCATTGTCGAGGATTATGTGATTATCACCAACGGGTGTACCATTTTATGCCATCGTCGCGACATGAAGGACTATAAAAAATATGACGAAGCATGGAATCTTCCATATATTTATAAGCCCGTAATATTGAAGAAAGGGTGCCAGTTAGGAATGGGCACAATAGTAATGCCTGGTGTTACAATCGGAGAAGGTGCTATTATTGGAGCACGATCCGTAGTAACCAAAGATGTCCCTGCGTGGACCATTGCAGCAGGGTCTCCTTGCAAGGTGATTAAAGAAATCGATGAGAGACCATGATAGAAAATAATGGATGTCTCGTCATATCACTTGATTTCGAGATGATGTGGGGATGCCATGATTGGGCATCAATAGATGGATATGGTAAGACAAATATCAGTCATGTGCGTGAAGTAATCCAACGGCTCATCCAGCTCTTTGATACGTATGATATTCATGCCACAGTTGCCACTGTAGGGATGTTGATGTTCAACGATAAAAATGAATTGCTAAAATCATTGCCTAAGAATATTCCATCATACGAAAATACAGTAATGTCCCCATACAAGCCAGGGTTCTTAGACAGTATTTCAGAAGAGAACGAATATTTATTTTTCGCTTCGGATATAATAGATAGCCTAAAATCCAAGCCTGGTATTGAAATCGGCACTCATACGTTTAGCCATTATTATTGTTGGGAAAAGGGGCAGACATTGCAACAATTCGATGAAGATATAAAGAATGCTGTTGAAGCCGCCAATCAAAGGTGTTTGTTTCTTGAAAGTATTGTCTTTCCCAAAAATAATGTCTCTGAGGATTATCTAACTGTGGCGGCTAAATATGGAATACGTACATATCGGGGTAATCCTAAACACTTTTATAATTCTCCCAAAAACACTTTGTTATCTTTGTGGCAGCGAGCCATGCGTCTTTTGGATATCTATTTCCCATTGGTTAAAAATACATATTCTTATGATGTAATTGAATCAACTACCGGTGTGATTAATATACCCGCCAGCCGCTTCCTTCGCCCGTATAATCATAATTTGCGTTGGTTCGAAAGGTTTAAAGTAGCCAGAATAAAGAAAGAAATGCGTTATGCTGCACGTAATCACGAAGTATATCATCTTTGGTGGCATCCACATAACTTTGGCAACAATTTAGAAGAAAACCTAAAGATACTGGAGGATATTCTTAGGAATTATTCGTTGTGTTCCAAGAAGTATGGGATGATGTCAATGTCGATGTCTGAGCTGGCTGATTATGTATCAACAAAATAATGAAATTCTAGAATTTCAACTATGGCAAGAATATCCGTTTTAATGGGCATCTATAATTGCGCCCCTACATTGTCTGAGGCCTTGGATTCTCTTTTGGAACAGACCTATCAGGATTTTAAGGTTATTTTATGCGATGACGGTTCGAAAGACAATACTGTCGAAGTCGCCCAAGCTTATGTAGACCGCTATCCCGGCAAATTCATCCTAATACGAAACGAGCGCAATATGGGATTGAACTACACACTCAATCATTGTTTGGAATATGCCGATACGGAATTAGTAGCACGAATGGATGGAGACGACATCTCGCTACCAGAACGCTTTGAGATTGAGGTAAATTTCTTGGACAGTCACCCACACTACGATGTAGTAAGTACTCCATGTACATATTTTGATGAGAATGGAATATTTAGAAAGGGAGTGGGGCAAGGCGATGTAAAAAAGATGCAGTTTCTCCGTCGACCTCCTATGAGTCATGCTCCATGCATGGGGAAAACAGAAGTTTTCAAAGCTGTAGGAGGTTATTCGGTGTCACCATGGCTAATGCGTGTCGAAGATTATCATTTATGGTTCAAGATGTTCGCCGCTGGTTATAAAATGCACCGCATAAAAGAGAGCTACTACATGATGCGCGATGACAGGAATGCAAAGCAGCGACGTACATGGAGGAGTAGGCTGAATGAAGTTTATGTAAAACATATAGGGTATCGTATGATAGGAATTCCTTGGTACTATCAAGTTTTTACATTGGAACCTATCCTTCGTCAAATGTTGCCGAATTTTTTGTATCAATATTTACGTCGGCGTAAGAGGTGTAATAAATAAGCGAAACGATTGAGGCTTCGATTAAAAGGGAACTGCTTTCGGCTATTTGATTATAAAATTATATTGATTGTAGTGAATATGAAATGGTTAATTTCATAATGGCAAAGATTAGATATAGCGTAAATTAACAGCAGGTGGAAATGCTTAATTTTCATCTAATAATGGATATAACATTCTTGAAAGTCTATATCTTGTCAAGTTTCTTTTAAGTTCATACCAAGAATGAAAATTCTTAATATTTTCACGCTATCAACTACAGCGGAATCGTTCTTTGACGGACAGTTCAAATATCTCTCCGATGCCGGGTATGATATTTGGTTTGTCAGTGCTTCAGAAGAACCCAAAGAATTTGTGCGAGAAAACCAACTGACCTACCGTCAGTTCGACATCCGACGAAGCATATCGCCTTTCGCCGATTTGAGGACAACTGTGGCGTTGAGGAACTTCATGCGTCGGGAACGATTCGATGCCGTTATCGGCCATACGCCTAAAGGTGCAATGTTAGCGATGTTCGCGGCAAAACTTGCCGGTATTAAGACCCGAATTTATTACCGTCACGGACTTATATACACTACGGCAAGCGGCTTGAAGCGAGTTATTCTCAAAATAGTCGAACAGCTTACAGCGGCCTGCGCTACAACAATTGTCAACGTCAGCCCATCGTTGAGCAAGCTCGCTGACAGAGATAAACTTAATTCTGATGCAAAACAATCTATTATAGGGTACGGTACTTGCGGAGGAATTGACACAATCGATACATTCAATCCAGATAAAGTATCAGCAGACACAGTTTCTGCACTCCGCCACACTTTAGGCATCCCTGATGTCGCGTTTGTTGTGGGATTCTGTGGAAGGCTCTGCCATGACAAAGGTATAATCGAATTGATAGACGGCTTTAAGTTGTTTAAACAGGCTCATCCTGAAATAGATGCGCGATTGCTACTTGTTGGTCCTTACGATGCCCGCGACATTCTTCCCCAATCTATAAAGGATGAAATCGAATCTAAACCTTCGATAATAGCGCCAGGAGCTGTTTCTCATCACTATCTTCCCAACTACTATAGTTTGATGGACGTCTTTGTCTTTCCATCCTACCGCGAAGGGTTCGGTATGACCGTTATCGAGGCCTCGGCGATGCGCCTCCCCAGCCTCGTTTCACGCTCTCACGGTTGCGTTGACTCCATCCGCGAAGATGTTACAGGTCGCTATATCGATTTGACGCCAGAAAGCATAGCCACGTCACTAACAGAAATGCTCAACCCAGAGTTACGACAACGCCTCGGAAACGCAGGCCGCGACTTCGTCACCGCCAACTTCGAGCGCACTGTCATGTGGCCTAAAATCCTTGACTTTTACAAAGAAATACTTCCAAGATGAAACCATATCGCGATTTCTTCAAACGGGCCATCGACATCGCCGCTTCGGGCGGGGCGCTTCTGCTCCTCTCCGCACCCTTGGCCGCAGTAACCATCTGGCTCCATTTTGCCAACAAGGGGGCCGGGGCATTCTTCTTTCAGGAGAGACCTGGCAAAGATGGGAAGATTTTCAAGGTGGTGAAGTTCAAGACCATGACTGACGAGCGCGATGCAGACGGCAAGCTTCTTCCCGATGCTGACCGTCTCACCAAGGTCGGACGATTTGTACGTTCAACGTCTATCGACGAATTGCCACAGTTGTGGAATGTTTTGAAAGGCGATATGTCGCTCATCGGACCACGACCATTGCTGGTTCAATACTTGCCGCTTTACTCAAAGGAACAGGCACGTCGTCACGAAGTGCGTCCCGGCATAACCGGCTGGGCGCAGTGCCACGGCCGCAACGCCATCTCCTGGCAGAAGAAATTCGAACTCGACGTATGGTACGTTGACCATATCTCCTTTGTCACCGACTGCAAGGTGATTCTGACAACAATTCAAAAAGTGCTAAAACGCGCCGACATCTCTTCCGAGACTTCGGCCACCATGGAAGCCTTCAACGGACATAACTGATTATGAAAGACATTGCAATATACGGTGCCGGCGGCTTTGGACGAGAGGTCGCCTGTTTGCTCAACCGCATAAACGCCGAAGTCGAACCCACTTGGAATCTCATCGGCTTTTTCGATGACGGGGTAGAAGCCGGCAAACGTAACGAATACGGAACAGTTTTGGGCAATATTGACACACTAAACGCATGGGAAACACCCCTTTCGGTAGTGTTTGCAATCGGAGCCCCCAGAGTCGTGGCCATGCTCTATAGAAAAGTGAATAATGACAACATCGAGTTTCCCAATATCATTTCTCCCGACACGCTTTTCCTTGATAAAGGCAACATGAGGATGGGGAAAGGTAACATCATTTGCTCTCGTTGCCTGATATCCTGTAATACTACAATTGGAGACTTCAATACTTTCAACGGTTATATTACTTTCGGACATGATTCCGTAATCGGTGATTTTAACTCGGTGATGCCGGCCGTAAAAATCTCCGGCGGAGTTGTAATCGGAAATTGCAACTTCTTGGGAGTAAATTCGGTAATACTGCAATATAAGTCTATTGCGGATGATGTAACCATAGGCGCGTCGAGTGTCGTTTTGCGCAGTATCAAGGACCCCGGCACGTATGTCGGCAATCCCGCCAAAAGAATAAAATTCTAATATAAAAATACAGTCACGATGGAAATCCAGGAATTTATTAACAATTTTGCCGCAGTGTTCGATGATACGGATACTGATACACTTACTTCTGAAACCAAGTTCCGCGAACTCGACGAATGGTCGTCCATCGCCGCCCTCGGCGTTATCGCGATGGCCGACGAGGAATACGAAGTGGAGCTTTCGGGTAACGAGTTGCGAGAGGCCCAGACCATAAAGGACCTTTTCGACACAATCTCGGCAAAGATATGACTTCTCAATTTTGTCCTTTTTCTCTTGCCGGGAAAACAATCCTTGTTACCGGGGCATCGTCCGGGATTGGCAGACAGACTGCAATAGATTGTTCCCGAATGGGTACCCATATCGTATTAAACGGGCGCAGCGAGGAACGGCTTAAGTCAACCCTCGACGCGCTCGACGGTTGCAACCACCGATTGGTCGCAGGTGATTTGAATGACGAGAACTGCCTGAGCCAAATCGCTGACACTGTCGAACCTCTTGACGGTGCGGTACTTTGTGCCGGAGTGTGTATGACTCTACCCGTCCAATTTGCCACGCGAAAGAAGATTGCATCAATTTTTGAAACGAACTTCTTCAGCCAGGCAGAGCTTCTGCGCCTTCTTTTGAAGAAAAAGAAATTGACTGACGGGGCCTCGGTAGTGGCAATATCTTCAATCGGGGGCAACCGGTCATTCAATGTCGGTATAGCTCCTTATGGAGCCTCCAAGGCCGCATTGCTTTCATGGATGAAAACTGTTGCAAAAGAACTCGCCCCAAGAATCCGAGTCAACTGTGTGCTGCCGGGGCAGGTCAACACCCCCATGACTTCAAACACCGAGTTAAGCGAGGAGCAGTATGAATCATATAAGCAGACCGTTCCTATGAAACGCTTTGCCGAGACTTCCGACATCACTCCGGCAATCATTTTTCTCCTTTCCGATGCTTCTTCGTATATTACAGGAGCTGAAATCGTAATTGACGGCGGTGTTACTTTATAATAATTAATCATGGCAACAATCAGATACAACGGCGTGGGCATCAACGCTATGGCTGCCTGCGTCCCAGCCAAAAAGGCTTACAATCGCGACCTGTCGGACATTATGCCGGCGGACGAGGTTGAAAAGATGATAAACTCGGTCGGCATACACGAACGCCGCATCTGCGACGACGATGTCTTTGCGTCCGACCTCTGCTACAAGGCGGCAAGAAAGCTTATGGATGACAACGGTATAGACCCGGCGTCAATCGACATGCTCCTGTTCATGAGCCAGGGAGCGGACTACCGCATTCCTGCCACCTCGTGCATCCTTCAGAACCGCCTGGGCCTGTCGAAGGACTGCGCGGCGATGGACCTCTCGCTTGGCTGTTCGGGGTATGTCTACGCTCTTTCCTGCGCGATGGCTTATGCCTCGATGCCGGGCATAAACCGTGTCCTGCTCCTTGACGGCGAGGCTTTCTCTAAAATCGTAAATCCGAAGGACAAAGTAAACGTGCCCCTCTACGGAGATGCTGGGACGGCCACCCTTGTCGAGAAAGGGGATTTCGGTGAATCTGTCTTTATCCTGCATACCGATGGGGCCGGTGAGGAAGCCGTGAAAATTCCCTCCGGGATGAGGTCCCCGCTTACCGCCGAAAGCCTGGAAGTGAAGGAGCGTGAAAACGGCAACTTCCGCTCGGACACCGAGGTGTACATGGACGGTATGGAAGTGTTCAACTTTGCAATCCGGGTAGTGCCGAAAGGGGTAAAGGCAATTGTTAAGGAAGTCGGTGCTGGGATTGACGACACGGACTACATCGTGTTCCACCAGTCAAACAGGTTTATGACGGACTTCTTTACCAAGAAGCTGAAGATACCCGAATCCAAAGTGCCTTACTGCATCGGCCGTTTCGGCAACACGAGTTCGGCATCTGTACCCCTCACCATTGTTTCGGAGCTTCAAGACAGGCTCGCCGGCAAAAAGAACGTGGTCATGTGCGGCTTCGGGGCCGGCCTGTCATGGGGTACCGCGTGGGTTTCGTTCAACGGATGCAATATATCTCCCTTAGTGGAATACTGATATGATAGAGGGTCTGCATTTTCACCATATTGGTATAGCCACACAGGATATTGACAAGACCGCCGTGCAATACCTTAACCTCGGGTATGAAATGGACGGCGGTATCGTGTTCGACCCGCAGCAAAACGTCAATATCTGCTTCCTGAGGCATCCCGCGATGCCGCTCGTCGAACTGCTTTCCCCGGTTGATGACAAATCCCCGGTTGTCCAAATCCTCCAGAAAAACGGGGTGACACCGTATCACTCCTGTTATTCTGTTGAGAACCTTGAAGAGGTGGTGAGGCAGCTGCGCAAGCTCAGGTACATGGTCGTTTCCAGTCCCAAACCCGCCTGCGCTATCGGGGACAGGCGCGTGGCGTTTCTGTATCACAAGGACATGGGGCTAATAGAACTTGTCGAAGCATAATAATATGTTTGTATTCCGCAATTACACAGTAGAGAACATGTTCCCCGAGGGGACCTCGTTTTCCGGTTACGGGGATGTTTCCGCAATCCCGGAATCAGAACCGGACCTTGCCTGGTTTTACCAGGTTCCGATAAATTTCGAGACGGATGCACAGGTAAAGGAAGTCGAAGCCTTAAAGGACCGACTCGGATTTGTCGTCTTCGCCCTCAGGCCAGGGCAGACACTGTACGTCCTGTCACTGGTTAACGTGTTCCCGCTTCATTTTGCCGACAGGGACAGGTCTTTGGACATTGCCGTGGCCGGTTTTAATGACTATGCCCGTGAGCTGGAGTCCGCCCATTCCAATGTGAGGTTCGTAGATTTCTCCGAGTATCTTGCCGATTATCCCCGGAAGGGCTGGATGGTCTGGAGGTTCTACTTCATATCCCAGATGGTTTTCTCGCCAGACGTCGCCGGCGGTTTCTTTCCCTGGTTCGAAAAACGGAAGTTGCAGATTGACGGTGCGAGGAAGAAATGCCTAATCCTCGACCTCGACAACACCCTGTGGGGCGGCGTCCTCGGGGAGGACGGTGTCGAGGGTATAAAAATCGGTGGGGACTATCCCGGGAACGCCTTTCTGTATTTCCAGGAAGGTATCGCCGAGCTGGGCCGCCACGGGGTAATCCTGGCCGTGTGCAGCAAGAACAACGAGGCCGATGTCATCGAGGCATGGAAGGCGAACCCGTTCATGAAACTTACGGAAAGGTACCTGTCGGCCTACCGCATCAACTGGGAGAACAAGGCCGACAACATCCGCTCCATCGCCAGGGAGCTGAACATTGGGCTTGACTCAATGGTATTTGTCGACGACAACCCGATAGAGCGTGAACTTGTCAGACAGGAGCTACCGATGGTTGCCGTGCCTGAATTTCCGAAGCGCCCGTACGGCCTGATGGACCTTCTGCAGACACTGGTCGATGACTATTTCAGGGCCTACAACCTCACATCCGAAGACCTCGCCAAAACGGAACAGTACAAGGCAAACGCCAAACGCTCGGCCGCCCAGCACCAGTATACAAATCTGACTGATTTCATCCGCAGCCTTGAGATTCAGGTTGACATAATACCGGCCGACAGGTTCAACATCCCGCGCATCGCGCAGATGACGCAGAAAACCAACCAGTTCAATCTGACCACACGCCGGTATACCGATGCCGACATATCGGCTTTCGTGGAGCGAGGTGATATGGTTTACTGCATATCCGTGCGCGATAGATTCGGCGACAACGGGATTACCGGGGCAGTCATCGTCAAACGAGATGGAAATCAGGCGGTCATCGACACCCTGCTACTCAGCTGCCGCATCCTTGGTAAAGGCATAGAGACGGCATTTGTCAAGACCATGCTTAACCTACTCCGCGAAAAAGGTATCAAATCCGTCGAGGCTTGTTATATCCCGACCGCAAAGAACGGGCAGGTCCGCGATTTCTACGATAAAATCGGATTTGAATTTTCGAGAGAGGACGACGGTGTAAAGTCGTATTCCCTCACAATGGGTGAGCCCTTCAAAATTGAAGATTATTATAAAATCACGATAAAGTAATGAATCAGAAGATTATCGAAATAATGAAAGAGGTGTTCCAGACATCCGATATAACTACTGAAACAAGTCAGTCAAACTGCGAGAAATGGGACTCGCTTCACCACCTCAACCTCGTTGTAGAACTCGAGGATGCCTTTGACCTTGAATTCGAGCCCGAGGAAATCGCTGAGATGAAGAGTTTTGAGGCTGTTAAAAACACCATCCTTGAAAAGCAAGGTTAACAGCCTTTTCAGTTCTATCACATACAGGGTTGGCCTGACCCTCGTCGACCCCGGTGACGAACAAGACTGGGCCGGGGTGGAGATTGTGTTGCTCACACACGCACACGTCGATCATATTTACGGTCTCAACCGGGTCTTAGAGTTGAACCCGTCTGCGTTGGTATACACCATTCTCGCTGGCAGGGAGGCGCTCTTGAGCGACAAGAAGAATATGTCGCGGTATCACGAGACTCCTTTCGTGTTTGCATATCCGGAGAATATAAGGATTGTGGATGACGGTGACGAGATTAATCTCGGTGAGGGTCTTGTGGCCGAGGCGCACTTCACCCCGGGACACAATCCTGGCTGTATCACATGGGTGATTGGGGATTCGGTTTTTACTGGCGATTCCTATATCCCTGGTATCAAGACTGTAACGAATCTGCCAGGGAGTGACAAGGTTCTCGCGGCACTGTCGGAATTATTGATAAAAAAATTAGCCGAGGGAAAGCAGATATTTCCCGGCCACAAGATTTGATTAATAAGATGAATAAGGAACGTATACTTCTCTGCCTGGCGCATATGAGCGGCAAGGAGATGGTTTTTATAAAGGAGGCGTTTGACCAGAACTGGGTGGTGCCTCTGGGACCGAATGTCAACGGATTCGAGAAGGACCTCGAGGAGTTTGTTAATAAGCGAGAGGGTGCTGAGCCGCTACATAAGAAGGTGGTTGCACTGTCTGCCGGGACTGCTGCCGTGCATCTTGCACTGATAGCCTGTGGTGTCGGTCCGGGTGACGAGGTGCTGGTGCAGTCGTTCACCTTCTGCGCGTCGAGCCACCCCGTAACCTATCTCGGTGCAACCCCGGTGTTCATCGACTCGGAAAAAGAGTCGTGGAACATGGACCCCGAACTACTCGAAGAGGCCATCAAGGACCGCATCGCAAAGACCGGCAAGAAGCCCAAGGCAATTATCCCTGTTGCCCTCTATGGCATGCCTTACCAGATTGACCGCATACTTGAGATTGCAAACCGCTACGAAATCCCCGTAATCGAGGATGCCGCAGAAGGTTTCGGTTCGATGTACAAGGGACAGGTACTCGGCACCTTCGGCGAGTACGGCGTGCTGTCGTTCAACGGCAACAAGATGATAACGACCTCCGGAGGCGGAGCACTCGTCTGCCTGGATGCCGACAAGGCCCGCGAAATCCTGTGGTACGCAACCCAGGCCCGCGAGTCGTACCCTTATTACCAGCACGAGGCCATCGGCTATAACTACCGCATGTCGAATATCTGTGCCGGAATCGGTCGAGGACAGATGACTATTGTCGACGAGCACATCGCCCATCATCGCCACGTTCAGTCTCTATATGAAGAATTGCTCAAAGACGTGAAAGGCATAACGATGCACACAAATCCAGGGGCTGATTATGATTCCAACTTCTGGCTTTGCACGGCTACTCTCGACCCGGATTTGAAAATCAAGGGTCAGGATAATGCCTACAAGCAGGTAATCACCGGAGCAGTTGGCGGAGCTGCCGGTGTGACCCATACCGTTGCGACAGCCACGACCGACTGCCAGCCTAATGATAACGTCGAGGCTCTTCGCATGGCCCTCGATGCAGCCAACATAGAGTCGCGCCCGTTGTGGAAACCAATGCACAAGCAGCCCGTCTATCGCAACAATCCGGCCTACACCAACGGCGTAAGCGAGAGCCTCTTCAAAGTGGGCATCTGCCTCCCCGCCGGCCCCTGGGTCACCGACGACCACGTCCGCTACATCGTCAACCAAATCAAAGCCGCGATAGTTCCTTAAGATTAAATGCTATTGGGAAGTAACTGATTGCTTAGCAATATTATATACATACAACTTCGCAAAGAACCCTCGAACACCCGTCATGGGTTTGTTCGGGGGTTTTCTTAACGGGTTATAAGTATTACGGATAAATTTTGAGGTATTTGTAAGCGGAAAGAACTGCTATTTCGGTATATGTCAATTATTTTTTATACCTTTGCGATGTCACATGATTGTATGCACCTTTGATTGTAGTATAAAAGCAATTGGCTATGAAAAACTTAATTAGTATTGCCACTTTCTTGTTTATTATTTCTTCGTTGGTCATGGCTTGTACGGGGAGTAATAAAGCTGAAATGGCGACTGATAGACAAGAGAGAATAGAGGATACACTGATTATAGATACTCCTCTGGTTGTTCGTGATAGCATTGTCGTAGATACCGTGATAGGGCATTGGACAATCAAAGAGACAGCAGATTCCAATGATGTGCTTGTTGTAACTAAATGGTACACCGAGAGGGACCGGTCGGTCTTTCTGACTCTATCTTATGATGATAAAGTATTGTTTACTAAAAAGGAAATACGAACAAAGGAATTGATGGGTGAAGAAGGGGTGTATGTTATGTGCTTTAGTGACGTTTTCTGGTCTTCTGATTCAGCTCTTTATTTATGGTTCGGATGTGATATACCTGATTCAGATATAGGTGGAACAACTATATATCAGATTTTGACAAATGGGGACTCGAACGTAATACATCTTGATGAACTAATGGGAGTTGACGGGCACGATTGTGTAGCGGGTTTCTTAACTTTATACCTAAACGAAAGGGCTGCGCATTCGTCTGCAAAAGACTTGAAAAGGTTATATGAAAAATATTGCACGAAAGAAATTGTAGACGGACTAATGTCGGATTCGATTCAAATTGTATCTGACAGTATTGACTTTAGCCGGGCGGGACATACGCTCATAGCGGATAATCTGACTGATGACTATCCCCGAGAAAGATTTCCATTTAAGGTGAGATTTAAATCGTATACAAAAGACGAGTTGCCTGATAGTGTCTATACTGATAGCATATATGTCGAAGTGGAAGATGCAACAAATAAAATTTGCAAAATCGACAAGGACTACTATAAAAAGGAAGTTTAATAATCATTCCGACAGGGCCTATTTATTAACGTAGACAAAATGAGTTTATGAAAAATTTTGGTAGACAAACGGTAGACAAAAACAAAAGAAAAATCTCGCAACTCTTGATTTTCAATGAGTTACGGGATTAATGGGTGCCCAGAACAGGACTCGAACCTGCACGCCTCGCAGCACTCGCACCTGAAACGAGCGCGTCTACCATTCCGCCACCTGGGCTTGCTTTCCGCTGGTGCGGCAGTTGATGCCGACCTTTCGGTTTTGCTCTGCAAAGTTACAAACTTTTTTTTATATAAATGCACTTTTAGCAAATTTTTTTTGTTAATTTTGTTGTGGAATGTTTTTCTAAAATTTCATTCTTTGCGTAATTTGTTTAAAATCATATAGATATGAGTATCTTGAAGTCTGGCGTCCCCGTGGGGCTTTGTAGCGACCATGCAGGGTTTGAATTAAAAAATATTATTATAGGCTACCTCGAGTCGCAGGGGATTGCTTATAAGGATTTCGGCACATTCTCTGCCGAGAGTTGCGATTATCCCGATTTTGCACATCCGTGTGCGCTGGCCGTCGAGAACGGCGAGGTGTACCCTGGGGTGGCTGTGTGTGGTTCGGGTAACGGTATCGGTATGACTCTTAACAAACACCAGGGCATACGTGCTGCCTTGTGCTGGCTTCCTGAACTTGCCCGTCTGGCCCGTGCACACAATAATGCGAATATATTGGTGCTCCCCGGCCGTTTCATCGAGCCCGAGGTGGCGCTGCAATGTGTAGATGTGTTCTTTTCGACTGATTTCGAGGGCGGTCGTCACCAGCGCCGGATTGACAAGATGCCGGTTGAGGGGTGTGGCTGTTGATATAAAAAGGAGATGATATGAATAAGGATATTGCAAGATGCATTATTGCACTCGGGGTGGTGGTGTCGTTGGCTGCCTGTACGCCGAAACATGACGGTGACAACAAGCTGGTGATTCTGCATACCAATGATACTCATTCTCAGATTGTGCCCGACCGCAACGACCTTGGCGGCGTGATGCGTCGCAAGGCTGTGATTGACAGTATTCGCAAGGCCGAAGACAATGTGTTGCTTGTCGATGCGGGCGATGCGGTGCAGGGTACTTTGTACTTTTATCTTTATGGAGGGAGGGTAGAGCAGGAGGTGCTCAACAATCTCGGTGTCGACGTGCGCATACTCGGCAATCATGAGTTTGACAATGGCATTGATTCGCTTGCCTCGGTGCTTGCAATTTCGGATGCTACCAAATTGTCGACTAACTATGATTTGGACAATACTCCTCTGAATGGGCAGTTTGTTTCCTCTATTATTAAGGAGTATGGTGATAAACGTATAGGCATTATCGGTATCAATCTGAACCCGGACGGTATGATTGCCAAGGGTAACTACGACGGCCTTGTGTTCAAGCCCATAGTAGCTACTGCAAACATGGCGGCAAAAAAACTCCGCGAGGAAGACAAGGTTGATGCTGTCATAGCTTTGTCGCATATCGGCTACGCACCAGCCGGCTTGGTCGGTGATTCGGTGCTCGCTGTCAATTCACGTAATATAGATGTGATAATCGGCGGACACTCTCACGATGTCATCGACCCGTCGACCGATACCGGCAACCGTCGTTCACATTTACGTAATCTTGACGACAAGCCTGTCCTCGTGGTTCAGACCGGAAAAGCCGGTCGTAAATTAGGCAAGATTGAAATCGACCTCGACAAACTTGGCGCCGACGTTTATCCTGACTATGAACTCATAGATATTGATGGCCGCTATGACGGGTATAGTGATGCTGCCCTCGAGGCGACAATAGCAAAGTACTCTGCTGGCGTAGATTCCCTGATGCATCTATGGATAGGCACCACCGAACGCCCACTCGATAACCAGGGCGTAGAATTGCTCAATTTCTTTTCCGATTATGTATGGCAACGCGGTAAGGAACTTGCCCCTAATGTCGACCTCGCTATCACAAACAAAGGTGGGCTGCGCGATGGCTTGCCCGAAGGTAAATTCTCGAAGGGGCAGATTATAAATATGCTCCCATTCCGTAACTTTATAACTGTAATCGATGTAAAAGGCTCAGACCTCGAGGGTGTCTTCGATGTCATGGCCCGTCGAGGTGGTGATGGCGTCAGCGCCAATGTCAAGGTAAAATACGAGGGTGGTGACGATGCCGAGGCTGAAGAGATAATGATTGACGGTCGGAAGCTCGACCCCGATAAGATATATCGTGTGGCAACTATCGACTATCTTGCCAACGGCGGCGACTATATGACAGGTCTCACCCATGGTAAGCCGGTGGCTCATAGTTCCGACGTCGTGTATGATGATTTAATCAAATATTTCACTGTCGGCAAGGGGAAAAACAAACCATTGAGTGGCAGTCTTGAAAATCGATGGACCTTAGATGACTAAACCGATGCGCAAGCACATTGTAACTCTTATGGCGGGGCTGCTATTTTGTTCGGCAGCCCCGGCTGTCGTTATGCCAAATCTTACCCGTAACCGACAAGCCGAAGCTGACCGTTGGGCAGATTCCGTATATGCCTCGTTGTCAGAGCGTCAACGTATAGCCCAGCTTATTTTCCCTAAGGTGGTGCCGACGCAGGGCGATGCCTCTAAGGCAACTATTCGCCGCCTGATACAGCGCGAGGGCTGCGGCGGCCTGCTCTTTACCGAAGGCTCTGCTGCCGACCATATCAAAATGGCCTCGTATGCCCAGTCTATGGCTAAAGTGCCAGTGCTTATGACCTTTGATGGCGAGTGGGGACTTGCTATGCGCATACCCGATAGCCCGCGATTTCCACAAAATATGGCTCTTGGTGCGATAAGCGACTACAGGCTTATATATGACTATGGTCGCGAAATGGCCCGTGAATGTCGTCTTGCCGGTGTACATGTCAATTTTGCCCCCGATGCCGATGTCAATTCCAATCCGGCCAATCCCGTTATTGGTTTTCGTTCTTTCGGCGAAGACCCCGACAGGGTGGCGAAAACCGCTGTGGCCTATTCGCTTGGCCTCGAAGATGGCGGAGTGCAGTCTGTAGCAAAGCATTTCCCAGGCCACGGCGATACCGATGTCGATTCCCACAAGGCGCTTCCGTCGGTAGGGCATAGCCGTGCGCGGCTCGATAGTACCGACCTTGTGCCATTCAAAGAATACATAGGGGCCGGGTGCTCTGGCATTATGGTCGGCCATATTGCTGTGCCGGCCCTCGATGCCTCCGGTAAGCCGGCGTCACTGTCGGCTGTAGTCACCGACAAATTACTACGCCGGGAGCTTGGCTTCAACGGTCTGATTTATACCGATGCCCTCGGTATGAAAGGCGCAAGCACGAGCGCTACGAATGCCTCACTTTCTGCCCTCATGGCAGGTGCCGATGTTCTCTTATGTCCGTCCAACCCCGCAAATGATATCGATGTCATAGCCCAGGCCGTAGCCTCTGGTAAGATTTCCCGCGACGTGATTGAAGACAGGTGCAAACGCCTGCTGCGATATAAATATCTCCTCGATGCCGGGCACAAGACCCCGGGCTCGGCCGACAGCATACGCAGTGCCATTAATTCACCCGGGGCAGAGGCTTTGGTCAAGCGTCTTGCCGCAGCCTCGATGACCGTACTCAAGAATGAGAATTCTCTCCTACCTCTCGCCACTACGAATGTCTCGGTTGTAAATATTGGAGCCAAGAATGATAACGAGTTTACCGAGACCGTAGCGCACTATGCCGATATACACGGTGCCAAACCCGACGTGGTGGTCGCCGGTGTGTATAACGATAACGCTGTGTCGCGCGAGAAGTTTGCCAGACTGGCTTCCACGTCGCCCAACCTTGTCGGTGTCTTCTTTGTAAATCCGTATAAGATGAAGAAATTTGCGGCCTCATTGCCTAAATGTAAGGCTGTAGTACTGGCCTACGACACCATTTCTGCGTCGCAAATAAGCGCTGCCGAGGCACTTTTTGGCGGCATAGCGGTCAATGGCAAGTTGCCGGTCAATCTTAACGGTGTGGCCAAGGTTGGTGATGGCATAGCGTTGCCAAAAACACGCCTCGGTTTTTCATCACCGGTTGCCCAGGGCCTGGCTCCGTGGCTTACCGATAGTATCGATGCCGTTGTAGGCAAAGCGATACGTAGCGGGGCTATTCCCGGATGTCAGATATTGGTGGCCAGGAGCGGCGATATAGTTTTAGACAAAGCGTATGGACGTCTGGGCGCCCCCGGTAGTCCGCGCGTCGACAGGGAGACAGTCTATGACCTTGCGTCGGTTTCGAAAGCCATCGGCACACTGCCAGGTATCATGAAGGCTTACGACATGGGCTTGATAGCTCTTGACGATAGCATCGTGCGGTATATCCCCCAGGTCACTGACTCGGCAAAACGTCGGGTGACTTTGCGTGAATTGCTTTATCACCAGAGCGGTATGCCGGCTTCGCTCAACATGTTCGAGGTCATGGTAGACACGGATAGTTACACTGGCAAACTGATACGCCCACGTCGCGACAAAGCCCATACAATCAAGGTCTACAATCGGGTCTGGGCTAACAATACGGCCCGTATGCGTCGTGATATAGTCAAGACGGTGAAGAGTAACGATTACCCAGTCGAGGCTGCCCGAGGGCTTTTTACCGGACGTCAGACTTACGACACGGTGATGAAGCGCATATATGATATACCGTTGAGGTCGAGCAAAGATTACAATTATTCGTGCCTTAATTTCTGCCTGTTGATGGATATCGAGCAACGTGTTACCGGTCGCGGTCATGATGCTTTTGTGGCAGAAGAAATATTCGCCCCGGTAGGCGCTTACCGCACAGGCTACAGGCCGCTTACTTGGACTGATATATCCACTGTGGCACCGACCGAACACGACCGTTTCTTGCGTAAACAAACCCTCCAGGGATATGTGCACGATGAGTTGGCTGCCTTTTCCGGCGGCGTACAAGGCAACGCCGGCTTGTTTAGCAATGCCGGCGATATTGCCAAAGTCTGCCAGATGTTGCTCAATGACGGAATCTATGGTGGTAATAGGATATTGTCGCCGGAGACAGCCCGTTTGTTCACTACTGATAAAAGCCCTACATGCCGTCGCGGCCTTGGTTTTGACAAACCCGATATGGAAAACCCCGATTATTCACCCACGTGCGACGAAGCTTCGGCCGAGGTATTCGGGCACCTCGGTTTTACCGGTACTGTTTTCTGGGTCGACCCTAAATACGATTTGATATTTGTGTTCTTGACAAACCGTGTCTATCCTACACGTGATAATGCAGCTTTCAGTCAGAGCAACATCCGTCCGCATTTGTTCTCGCTGGTCTATAAGTCGCTTGAAAATGAATAGGGTAATTATTACTACACTTGTCTTGTCGGCATGGTTCTTTGCTATGGCATCTGAGCCCGTCGATACGACCTATCGTCGTGTGCCGCGAACTATTGTGGCCGTTGGCGGCGCGGCGGTAGTGAATATAGCTGTTACCGAGGGACTCAAACATAGTGTGCATGAATTGAGACCCGACAGGAGTGAGAATAATTCTTTCCCGTCGCGGCATACGTCGTGGGCCTTCACGGCATCGACTGTGTTGTCGAATGAGCTATACCACTACAGCCCGTGGTGGAGCATTGCCGCGCAGGCAGCTTCCTCGGGGGTGGGCATACAGCGTGTCACCTCGCGCCGGCATTGGGGCAGCGACGTTGTCGCCGGTGCTGTTACGGGCATAGTCTCTACAGAATTGGCTTATTTCGTTAGCCGTAAGATTTTCGATATGCCGTCGCCATATACAACCTCGGTGACATGCGATTTCCGGCCGTCATTCGGCATGTCGACCGAGGCTATATTGCCCCTTGGTGATAATGGAGACCGTGATATATGCACAGGTTTCGGTATGGCCATGCGCTTCCGCCTCCCGCTCTCAGAACATTGGGGGCTTGCGGCAACTATGAGGGGGGCTTCCTTTCCTGTAAAGATTGACGGGCGGTATTGCGCTCCGTTGTCGGCAGTCGCATTACAACTCGGGGCGGCCGGTCATTTTACGTTGCCTTGCGATAAACTTGCTCTGGTATGCCATGCTGAAATTGGGCCGCGTCGCTGGATGGGTGACAGCCGGGTGCGAAATAATAAATACTCCTTTTGTGGCGATGCCGGTATAGGCCTCGAATGGCATCTTACTCCAAACTATGGTTTCCGGGGTCAGGCAGCATACGGATATTCTGCATCGTCCGACGCGGTTCAGGCCATTACCTTATCGGTCAGTTCGCTCGTGCTCTTCTGAGTGTGTACGGTCTGCCGTATCTTAAACCCGGTCCATGCCATTAGAAGCGACATTAGCGGCGACAGGTAGTTAAACACACAGAAGGGCAGATAGGTCACGGTAGCTACGCCGAGGACGGCCGACTGCGTCACGCCGCACGAATTCCATGGTATCAATACCGATGTTACAGACACCGAGTCTTCGAGCGTGCGGCTTAGCAGCCGTGGCTCGAGACCGACACGGCGATATGCGTTGCGGTACATATTGCCACCGATAATTATTGAAAGATACTGGTCGGCTGTGCAACTGTTGAGAAACAGTCCGGAAGCAACCGTGCTCCCGACCATTGGCAGACGCCTCTTGATGCGGCTTGTGAGCGTATGGGTAAGGACAGAGAGCATGCCGGTACCAATCATTACCGTGCCAAAAGTCATCGCGCTAAGTACAAGGGCTATGGTCGAGAACATGCCTGTGATACCCGAGGTGCTTACCAGATTGTCGAAGAGCTCGTGGCCGGTGGTAAACAAAGTCTCGCCCCACAACAAGGCTAAAGACGTAGTAATGCCTGTCGAAAAGCCATTGACTCCGAGCCATTCGGTGATACCGGGTTGGAAAATGAATATGCCGGCAAGCCCGAGCATCGCACTGGTGAAGAGTACAATCAATGTAGGCACGCGCATGGCAATGAGGGCAAAAGTTATAGCCGGTATGACCAATACCCAGGGGGTAAGGTTGAATTGAGATGCCAATAATCCGCAAACTTCACCGGTATCTATTTGTGACGACGGGTCTGCTGTAAGACCGGCAAGCAAGAACACGATAAGTGCCACGCCCATGGCGGGTATCGACGTAAGCATCAGGTAGCGTATGTGTTTAAACAAGTCGACACCGCATGCCGACGATGCCACGACGGTCGTGTCGCTCAAAGGCGAAATCTTGTCGCCGAAATATGCTCCGGAGATTATGGCGCCTGCAATCCAGCCCGGATGAAATCCCATTACTGTGCCTATGCCCATAAAAGCCACACCTATCGTTGCTATCGTGCTCCACGAACTGCCGGTGAGCACCGATATCACGCCGCATACCATACAGCTAACCACAAGGAAGAAGGTGGGGCTGAGCATACGCAGACCGTAGTCGATTAGCACGGGAACTACCCCCGACAGCATCCATGTGGCTGATACCATGGCAATAAATACCAGCATCGGCACTGCGGGCAAAATCTGGCGCGCACTGCGGTAAAGCCCCACTGTCATGCCTCGTCGGCCAATGTTTCCGTTGACAGCAGATAATATCAATGCCAGTGCCGAAGAACTCAGCAAGGCAATCACGCTAAAGTCTGAGATAGAGTCGGCGCCGGCAAAAATAAGTACGCCGACAAGAAATAGGAGTAACGCGGCCACCGGCGCAGCCGACAGTGCGAGGGACGGTGTTTTATGCGTGCTACTATTAAGTACTTTGTTGTTCAATTCCTTTTTACCTTTTCGATGTTCAAATTACAAAATTAACGATAAAATATCGACTATTGATATACCTTGACGATAATTAAATGTTAATAATTGTTTTCGGGCGCTTGAGACGCAACTTTCTAATATTAATTAAGATAATACAACACAAAAATGTGTGACTTTTAATGAAAAAAACGTAACTTTGAGGAAAAATTTTACTTATCTTTAAATTTCACTTCTTAATCCATGAAACCTTACGTATTAGGTATTGACATAGGTGGCACCAACACGGTGTTTGGCATTGTCGATGCACGTGGCAATGTGATTGCCAGTAGTTCTGTAAAGACAGGCAAGCACAATAAGTTCGAAGACTATCTTGACGAATTATATACCGAAGCCTCGCGTCTGATTGACGCAAACGATGCCACAGATAAAATCCAGGGCATAGGTATCGGGGCCCCCAATGCCAACTACTATACAGGCTGCATTGATGATGCTGTCAACCTGCCTTGGCCCACACTGCCGTTGGCAAAGCTGGTCAGCGAGAAATTCGGTATTCCCGTAGCTGTCACAAATGATGCCAATGCAGCAGCCCTTGGCGAGATGACATATGGCGCAGCCCGTGGTATCAAAGACTTCATCATGATTACGCTCGGCACAGGTGTTGGTTCGGGTATCGTAATCAACGGCCAGGTGGTGTATGGTCACGACGGTCTTGCCGGCGAACTGGGCCATATATGTGTCAAGCGTCACAATGGCAGGCAGTGCAACTGCGGTCGCACAGGCTGTCTCGAAACCTACTGCTCTGCGACCGGTGTGGCGCGTACAGCCCGTGAATTTCTCGAAATACGCACCGACCCGTCGCTGTTGCGCAACCTCGATATAGACTCAATCACGTCGAAAGATGTGTACGACGCTGCTATCCAAGGCGATGCCTTGGCAAAGGAGATATTTGACTATACCGGCACGATACTTGGCGAGGCTATGGCTGACATGATGACGTTCTCATCGCCTGCGGCGTTCATACTCTTTGGCGGTCTGGCCAAGAGTGGTGACCTGTTGATGCGTCCGCTCAAAGAAGCAATGGACCGCAACATGCTCTCTATGTATAAAGGCAAGGCGAAAGTACTCCTTAGCGAACTCAAAGAGGCCGATGCCGCCGTCCTCGGTGCTTCGGCTCTCGGCTGGGAAGCTAAATAAATATATTCTACGATAAAAATCAGGCCCCGGATTACCTCTCTATCCGGGGCCTGATTATTTATCATGGTTTTAGTCCCATGTATATTTCTTTTGTTTGCCTATATGGGAGCGTAGGTGTCGGCATATACGGCGTAGTGGATACGTTATCGAGTACCAGGGGATTGTGATAAGCAGCGGACGCGACTTCAGTGCTTTCATGGCCGGGCGCCACGTCGCGATATCGAGTATCAGCATCGCCAACACTATGACAGCTCCGATAATTGCTGGCTGCATGTTTGGATATGACATATATGCTGCTAATGCCGAGGTGACTATTGCTGCAATTTGTAGCCAGCCGATAAGGCCGAATATAAATCTTGGGCGACGTTTTATGTGACTCTCGGTAAAGATGCGCCTGAGCACCCTCTCGGTAAACAGGCGTGGATGGTTGCCTTGGCGAAGACGGACGATTGACTCGTCGGAGAGTTCGACAACGGTGTTGTCGCGACGTGCGATTTCGCTGATGAAAATATCATCGTCGCCGTAGTGCATGTTGAGCGAACGGGCAAAACCTTTGTTTCGCAAAAATGCCTGCTTGCGATATGCGATATTATATTCCGTACCTCTGAAAGGATGTCGGGCAATCGCCGTGCCAATCCACCTCACGCTCTCTGCCACATGGTCGAATGCCCGTCGGCGTGCCCCAAACGCATGGTCTTCGTCGGGTGCGATATACGAGTATCCAAGTACGATTTCGGCTTTGCTGTCGCGGTCAAATGGCCGCATCATACGTTTTAGCCATAAAGGTGATTCGATATCAGCCGCTGTGGTGGTGAGTACGACAATGTCATAACGGGCAGCTTTGATGCCGAGGGTTAGGGCGAGTTTTTTGCGAGACAAGTTCACTACGCCTTGAGGTGTGAATGTCAGGTAGATATTGTTGTGGGTCGCCCTGAGCATCGACACGATGTCGCGTACCTCGACTGACTCGCCCTCGTTGACCACTATCACCTCGTAGGCGGCAGGGTAGTCCTGGTTGAGCAGGGTGCGCAACATATCTTCGAGACTGTCTGACTCGCCCTGCGAGTATATCACTATTGATGCCGGCAGATAGTCTGCATCTGGTTTGTCGGGGCGTTCACGGTCTGCGCGGCGTCGGAACGTGACGACCGACCGCACTCGCAACATATAGATAGCTGCCAAGAGTACGACACAAACAAAGGCTGCACACAGCAGCCATAGAGAGGTGTCGGATATTATAGGTGACAAATACATTTCTTTTTTGTTTATCGGGTGCAAAATTAACAAAAATTTCAATACCGACAATAAATAATGAAAATGTATCTTTTATGCAGTTCGGCGGCCGTTAGAAATTATATCCCAGCGATATCGCTATCGTATTGCGGTGTATACGTATTTTCTTGTCTTTGTCGCCATATCTTGCAAGCGGGGTAAAGGCTATCCCCGTGGTTATGCCAACATAATAATCATGGGCAAACGTCATGCTCAGTCGTATGGCCCATCCCGCATCGACATGCTTCCATCCGTGATTGAAGAGGTTGATTTTCTTGTCGGGCAAAGGGTCTGGAGCCTCAAGGTTGGGACTCAGTTGCTGACGTGCGTACAAATTCACATTCAGGTAGGGGCCCGTGGCAACCGACATGTCTAATTGAGGGGAGATACTAAACTTGTATCCGGTAAGCAAAGGTATGCGGAGTCCGTAATATTTGGCAGCATCTTCATAGTAATATTCATTGTCAAAAGTTACGAGGTCTTTTGATGACATGCCGGTATAATAGAAGAATAATCCGGGCTCTAAGTAAAACCCCTTGGGCAGTGAGATACGTGCAATTCCGCCAAGAGAGAACCCCGCGCCTGTATCATAGACGCTGCGCCCTCCGCCGGGTATTGTGACGTCCATCGACAGTCTTGCTCCGTAGGTTACGGCAGGCTCGGTCTGCTGGGCGTGCATCGACAGCGCGCAAAGGGCGAGTATAGATGCGAAGATTAGTTTGCGTGTCATTGTGATGTTCTTTAATATATAATATACATGCAGCACGGCTGTTTTGTTCGTAAGAAATTTTGTATATTTGCCTGCAAATGTCGATACAATAAGCCTGTCGGTCGATTATCAGGAGTATTATTGCCGTTATGGCTGTATTTTTGAAATAAAAAACATAATGAGTGAACAAGGAAACGGCAGTAGGGGCAAGCTGGTAAATGCAGCTTCGCATCTTATTTTTATCATCATACTCTTTATATTGCCCGAGGTTATGATGGCCATAGCCATACCGCATAGGCATAGTTTCGTTTTCTATCCCGGTTTCTATTTCAAGACGCTTGTCTATATTGCAGTGTTCTATATCAACTATCTGTGGGTCATCGACCGCACACTTGTCTTGGGCAACGACAGGCGTAAGATAGGCATATTCATCGCGGCCAATATCGCACTTATTATCGCATGTCTTGTCTTGTGCTGGATTGCATCAAACGTATGGTTCCCGGCTCCTCCGCGCAAGGCGCGCCGTCCGCAGCCAGAGCATTATGTGATGCTCAAGACGGCTTCGTTTTTCTTGCGCGACATAGTGATGCTTGTCCTCACCATAGCACTGGCTGTCGCTCTGAGACTGTCGTCGAAATGGAAAGATTTCCAGCGGCAGCGCCAGGAACTTCTTGCCGACCAGCGCGCAGTCGAACTTGATAATCTTAAAAGCCAGCTCAATCCACATTTTTTATTTAATACGCTAAATACCATTTACGCACTTATTTCGGTCGCCCCCGATAAAGCGCAAGGAGCTGTGCATCGCCTCTCCGGCTTGTTACGCTATATGCTTTATGAGGACGAGTCGCGCGTACACCTCGACCAGGAGGCTGATTTTATCGAAAACTATGTAACGCTGATGCGGTTGCGTCTCGCCGGCAGGGAAGCACGGTTGAGCATCAGTCTCGAAGACCACGGCGGCGACAATGTGCCCCCGCTGCTGTTTATCCCATTGGTCGAAAATGCGTTTAAATATGGTGTGACCGGCGATGATGATACGCCTATCGATATAAATATATATATTGACGGTGGCGACGTGGTGTGTACGACTTCTAACACTTATACCGCCACCGCCGTTACCTCCGACCGGCCGAACTCCGGTATCGGCCTTGCGAACCTGCGCCGACGGCTTTCGCTCATCTATGGCGGCAGGGCGTCGCTCAATACCACATCTGACGGACATTCGTATAATGCCACACTACGTATACCGCTATGACACAAATGATTGAAACACTCGTTGTTGACGATGAGCCTCTTGCAGCCGCTCTAATTCGCTCTTATGTGGAGCGAACACCGTTTCTTCATCTTGCAGGAGAGGTGCATACTGCCGAGGAAGCGCTCGATATTATGGCCAAAGGCAATATCGAGCTTGTATATCTCGATATCAAAATGCCCAGGCTTTCGGGTATGCAGGTGGCGCGGATGTTGCCGCCGGGAGTGAGGGTGGTTTTTACGACCGCATATTCTGACCATGCAGTCGAGGGGTTCAGGGTCGGTGCCCTCGACTATTTGTTGAAACCGGTCAGTTATGAGGAATTTCTCGAATCGGCCACCCGCGCACTTCGCGACCTTACCCCGGCCGAGAGTCGAATACAGCCCGGCGGACACTTGTTGGTGAAGAGCGAGTACCGCCTGCTCAGGATACCGTTTGGCGATATCGAGTTTATAGAAGGTCTGAAGGACTATGTGAAGATTTATATTTCGGGCGAGGCTAAGGCTGTCTTGTCGCTGATGAGCATAAAGAGTCTCGAAGACGGTCTTCCGTCGGCTAATTTTATGCGTGTTCACAGGTCGTTTATTGTCAATCTCGACAAGGTCAGGGTAATCGAGCGCAACTGCATCATCATGCTTGGCCGCGCGATACCCATTTCTGACAGCTACCGCAAAGCGTTTATGGAGCGCATTGAGGGCTAATGCCGCTAAATATAAAAAATCAGCGGATAGGGATTGGCCCCTATCCGCTGATTTTTTATTATGGGTACGTTGATTACATATTCATGCCGCCGTCGACCTGGATAACTTGGCCGGTGACGTAGCTCGACATGTCAGAAGCAAGGAATGTTGCAACATCGGCGATGTCGTCGACCTTGCCGCCACGGCGCAGGGGTATTTTCTTGACCCACTCTTCGCGTACATTGTCGGGTAGGGCGGCCGTCATGGCTGTCTCGATAAAGCCGGGGGCGATAGCGTTGGCGCGGATGCCGCGTGAGCCTACTTCCTGTGCGATACTCTTGGCCAAGGCTATGAGGCCGGCCTTTGAGGCGGCATAGTTGGCCTGTCCCGCATTGCCGTGTACGCCTACTACCGATGCCATGTTGATTATAGAGCCGCCACGCTGACGCATCATGATGGGGAGCACGGCGTGGATAAAGTTGAAGGCACTCTTGAGGTTGACGGCTATGACTGCGTCCCACTGCGACTCGGTCATGCGCATCATAAGACCGTCTTTTGTGATACCGGCATTGTTGACAAGGATATCGATACGGCCGAAATCAGCAACGACCTCTTTGACAACTTCTTCTGTCTGGGCGAAGTCTGCCGCGTTTGAAGCGTAACCTTTACATTTTACGCCACATGCTGCAATTTCGGCTTCTGTGGCTTTGCCGTTTTCATCTATAACGAGGTCGGTAAACGCGATATTGGCACCCTCCTGGGCAAAACGCAGGGCGAGGGCTTTGCCGATACCGCGTGCCGCGCCGGTGATGAGGGCGGTTTTTCCTTCGAGTAATTTCATCTTAGTAACTTAATTGTTTAAACTGTCTGCAAAATTACTAAAAATTTTCAACATCGAGATACTCGAGGCAATATTTATCGCCAACGGCTGTCACACATACATATTTACAATTGCCTCGTAGAGTTCTTGTTTGCCGGAGGTCTGGGTGGGTTCGGGCTGGGTCTTGGCGTAGGCTACTACGTCTTCGAGCGACAGGGCGCCGTCTTCGAACTCCTTGCCTTTGCCGCTGTCGAACGACGCATAGCGCTCGGCAAGCATCTTCCTGTAGGGCGACTTCTCGAGGATTTCGGCCGCGCTGAGCAGTGCGCGCGCCATGGCGTCCATGCCGGCGATATGGGCGATGAAGATATCCTCGGGGTCGGTCGAATTGCGGCGTGTCTTGGCGTCGAAGTTAGTGCCCCCGTTGCCGAGGCCCCCGTTGCGGATAATCTGCATCATGGCCTGTGTCAGCTCGTAGTTGTCGATGGGGAACTGGTCGGTGTCCCAGCCGTTCTGGTAGTCGCCACGGTTGGCGTCGATGCTGCCGAGCATACCGTTGTCGACGGCTACGGCAAGCTCGTGCTCGAAGGTGTGACCGGCGAGGGTGGCGTGATTAACCTCGATGTTGACCTTGAAGTCCTTGTCAAGGCCGTGAGCCTTGAGGAAGCCGACGACGGTCTCGGTGTCGACGTCGTACTGGTGTTTCATCGGCTCCATGGGCTTGGGCTCGATGAGGAATGTGCCCGTGAAGCCGTGGGCGCGGGCATAGTCGCGGGCCATGGTCAGCATGGTTGCCAGGTGCTCTTTCTCGCGCTGCTGGTCGGTGTTGAGCAGGCTCATATAGCCCTCGCGACCGCCCCAGAACACGTAGTTTGTGCCACCGAGGGCGATGGTAGCATCAATCGCGTTTTTAATCTGGACACATGCGCGGGCAACGACGTCGAAGTCGGGGTTGGTCGAGGCGCCGTTCATATAGCGGGCGTTGCCGAACACGTTTGCCGTGCCCCATAGGTTCTTGATGCCGGTCGCGGCCATTTTTTCCTTGAGGTAGGCGGTGATTTCGTGCATACGCTTCTCATAGTCCTCGATATCCTCGCCAAGGTCGCCGATAAGGTCGGTATCGTGGAAGCAGAAGTACTCGATGCCGAGTTTCTGCATTACCTCGAAGCCTGCGTCGGCACGCTGCTTGGCAGCGGTCATGGCGTCGGGAGCCTCGTTCCAGCACGGCTCTTTCATTTAAGATTGTCTTGCCTCTCGGGAAATGTTGTTATTTTATAGCGGGCATCCGGGCGTCTTTGCCACCGGCTTTATGTTTCCCAATTTTTAGCTCTGATTTTTCAAGAAGGTGGATGATGGTTGCTTAGATTTCTGATTATCAATAAAATAAGTGGCATAAAAATTTGGCCAAATGGCAGGTTTTTCGTAACTTTATAGGTGAAAATCAATTAGTTATGAATAAAACCAAGCCACTTGACCAAGTATGTTCGAATGAGGGAAACACCCTCGAGCAGCCCTCAAAATTACAAAATAAATCCGAATCCGGGTGCAGCATCTTCGACAGACTGATGGATTTTGCCTCGTCAGTCCCCGATTTCCGCAGGACTCACAGTGGCAACTTCCGTCACCGCCTTGAAGACATCATCATGCTGATGGTCCTGGCCCGGGCGTCTAAGTGTGTCGGACGTGCAGACATAATCGAGTTCGGCAGACACAACCTCAACAAGTTACGC
>CEAR01030859.1_pt1 | contig 92089 bp, 88 predicted proteins | sample 557461 | NCBI WGS metagenome assembly CEAR01 (sample SAMEA3182075, study PRJEB8094) | gut metagenome | biome: human; feature: gut; material: Stool; isolation source: human stools | place: Canada | collected 2012-03-14 | reverse complement strand
TCCTTGACGCTTTCGGCGGTTTCCTGCATGGACGCATCCTCCCGCACCTGAAAGGGATGATCCGGGAACGGATGCAGCTCGGAGAGTGGAATCTGAACGACCACTTCCTGCTGTGGTTTCGGCTTTTTGGATGGCGCGGGCTTTTTGCCCGGTTCCTTCTGCACGGTTTTTTCAGGCATTGTGTTCCTCCTGTCGGCATCTGATTTTGGGTACAAAAAAAGGACATTTCTTCTTTTCAGAGGAAATGTCCTGATTTCTTGGACGGGCTGACAGCCTGCCCAAACGGTATTTTATTTTTGTCGTTACTATAACACCCCCTACGATATAACTACTTCGCGGCTCGATTTTTCGGTTTGGAAAAGGATGAAAAACCTTGCCAGATAACCGAAAGCCCTTGATATACGGGGCTTTTCCGGTTTGTCGTAATTATACCGTAAGGGCATACATGCGCCTCGTTGCTGCTGAAAAACGGTGTGCCAATGAAAGATATTCAGGAGTGGTTGGGACACAGCGATTACAATACCACGGCAAATATTTATGCCCACCTGGATACAACATCCAAGAGCACATCGGCAACGAGAATGACCAGCGTGGTCAGCATCAATCCCAGTATCTGCGTGAACGTGTAAGAGAGAACACGGAGAGAACAGGGCAAAATACCCTGCATTTTCGTAGATAAAGCGTAGATAAAAAAGGAAACGCTTGATGCCTCAAATGCTGAGGGATCAAGCGTTTCGGAGGATGGTGCCGGTGGTGGGACTCGAACCCACACGGAGTCGCCCCCGGCGGATTTTGAATCCGCTACGTCTACCATTCCATCACACCGGCGATAACAAAAGCTATTATAGAGGACGCTGCGTCGATTTGCAAGATAAATTTTTCCGGTGAAAAGTGCAAAAGGGGACTACCCTTTTTATGCGGCTTGTGCTATGCTATACTCTGTATCAGTAGATTATGCCCAAAGCGGGTCAAGGGAGGGGAAAGCATGGCGAACCACGGCAGAAAATTTGCCCGCGCGCTGGCGCTTGCGGCGCTTTGCCTGCTGCTCGGCGGCTGCGCGATGAACGTCTCGACCGACAAGCTCTATGCCTTGCCGAGCCTTCCGGCGGAATACGCCTCGCTCGAAGCGGAGATCAACGCCCTGCTCTCCGACGGCGCGGAGCACGCTGCGCCCATCTCGGGCAGTAACCTCCAGAGCGTGCAGATGGTCGATCTCGACGGCGACGGCGTAGAGGAGGCGGTGGCCTTCTTCCGCAAGGCGACGGACGAGCGGCCCGTGAAGATCTACTTCTTCCGCTCCAACGGCGACAGCTACGAGCAGATGGCCCTCATCGAGGGGACCGCCAGCTCGATCTACTCCATCACATACTATGACCTCGACGGCGACGGACGCCGCGAGATCCTTGTCGGCTTCAAGAGCGGCACGGAGCTGCAGGTGCTCGCCGTTTACACCCTGCGCGGCAGCGAGCCGCTCAACCTGCTCACCACCGCCTACCTCCGCTACGCCGTGAGCGATCTCGACGGCGACGGCCGGCAGGAGCTGACGGTGCTCTACAGCGGCGAGGAGAACCGCTGCATGGCGGACTGCTACACCTGGGACGACCGCGAGCTGAGCTGCATCTCGACGCTCGAGCTGTCCTTCTCTGCGTCCGAGCTTTCGCGCGTGGCGGCGGGTGCTCTTTCGGACGGGCAGCAGGCGCTCTACGTCACCGGCGTGGCGGACAACAGCGTGGCGGCTTACGATATCCTGACCGTGAAAAACGGCGTTCTGCGCAATGTCACGCAGAACACCGCCTCCTCCGCCGCGGACGGCGGCTTCCGCTTCCTCTCGCTCTATCCGACCGACATCGACGGCAGCGGCGTGATCGAGATCCCCGAGCCGGTCCCCTTCCCGCCGCTCGATGAGGAGAGCGAGACCTACTACCGCATCCTCTGGCACGATTACGACAGCGCGGGAAAGAGCGAGGTCGTGTGCCGCACCTTCCACAACGCCGCCGACGGCTGGAGCCTGCTCCTGCCGGAGACGTGGGACGAGCAGGTGTCGCTCCTGCGCGCCGGAACGCCCGATGAAAACGCGGTCCTTTTCTTCTGCCGCGGCAGCGACGGACAGCTGCAGCCGTTTCTGGAGATCTGCGCCCTCACGGGCAGCGCCCGCGAGGAGCACGCCCGGCGCGGCGACCGCTTTGTGCTCGCCCGACAGGTCGAGACCGTTTACACCGCCGAGCTCCTGCCCTGCGACGACTGGGACGGCGCGGTCGACGAGGAGACCGTGAAGAAGAGCTTCAGCCTGATTGTCGCCGAGTGGACGACGGGCGAAAACTGAGAAAGGAACCGAGATACGATGAAAAAAGTGTTGGTCCTGGAGGATGAGTCCAGCATCCGCAGCTTTATCGTCATCAATCTGATCCGCGCCGGCTACGAGATCGTGGAGGCCGAGACGGGCGAGGAGGCGCTGGAAAAGCTCAGCGAGAATCCCGATGTGCGCGTCACGCTGCTCGACATCATGCTGCCGGGCATCGACGGCTTTGAGGTCTGCCGCCGCGTGCGCGCGGCCTACCCGCACATCGGCATCATCATGCTCACCGCCCGCTCGCAGGAGATGGACAAGGTTACGGGCCTGATGACCGGCGCGGACGACTATGTCACCAAGCCCTTTTCGCCCGCCGAGCTGACCGCGCGCGTGGACGCGCTGCTGCGCCGCGCGGGCGATGCGCCGCTCGTCAGCGCCTCGGTCGGAGAGATCTCCCAGCCGCCGTTTCTGCTGAACATGACCGACCGCGTGGTGGAGAAAAACGGCAAGCGTCTCAAGCTCACGCAGCTCGAATATCAGATCATGAAGCTCTTCATGGAGAACCCCGACAAGGCGCTCACCCGCGAGGAGATCCTCGACACGGTCTGGGGCCGCGGCTACTTCGGCGAGGTGAAGATCGTGGACGTCAACATCCGCCGCCTGCGGCTGAAGATCGAGGACGACGCGCAGGAGCCGCGCTACATCGCCACCGTCTGGGGCACGGGCTACAAGTGGAGCACGGACTGAGCAGGCAGAAAAGATTTGAAGCAGAAAGGAAGTGACCGCCATGTCCGCAAAGCGCGGCTTGCGCATCCGCGGCCTGCGCCAGCGCTGGCTCGTGAATGCCGTGCTGCCCATCGTTCTGGTGGTCATCGCCATCGTCACGGTCTACACCCTCGGCGTGCGCCGGACCTACTACAGCGCCATGCGCTCGGGCCTTGAGACCCGCGCCCGCGTCGCCGCCGACAATTTTTCGAGCTACGGCCTCAAGAGCTACAGCGAGTATTTCCGCTACGCCTCCATCACGGCGGAGACCTTTGAGGAAAAGGACCGGCTTGAGCTTCAGTTCATCAACGTCAACGGCCGCGTGCAGGTGTCGAGCTACGGCCTGACCGCCGGCACGCAGCCGGGAACGAGCGATGTGACCGAGGCCGTCGCCACCGGAAAGCCGGCGAGCTTCGAGGGTCTTGACCCGCAGACGGGGGAGAGGATCCTTTCCGTCTCCGCGCCGCTCCGGTTCAACGGCCGCGTGATCGGCGTGCTGCGCTACGTCACCGCGCTGCACGAGGCGGACCGCAGCGTGCTCGTCAGCATGGCGGTCGCCATCGGCGTTGCGCTGCTGTGCGTGGGCCTTGCCATCTTCTCCAACGCCATCTTCATCAACAACGTCGTCGAGCCGGTCGCCGTCGTGTCCGACGCCGCGCGGCGCATCTCCGCCGGCAGCTACGGCATCCTGATCGACAACCACTACCGCGACGAGCTCGGCGAGCTGGTGGACAACATCAACGATATGTCGCTCAAGATCTCGCAGTCCGAGAAGATCCAGCAGGAGTTCGTCTCCTCCGTCTCGCATGAGCTGCGCACGCCGCTCACCGCCATCAACGGCTGGGCGGAAACGCTCGCCGCCGATCCCGGCGCGAATCCGGAGCAGACGCAGCGCGGCCTCAACATCATTGTCAAGGAGTCCCGCCGTCTGACCACCATGGTCGAGGAGCTGCTGGACTTCACCCGGATGCAGGACGGGCGCTTCACCCTGCGCGTGGAGGAGACCGACCTGCTCGCCGAGCTGGAGGACGCCATCTTCACCTACCGCGAGATCTTCAGCCGGGAGGGCATCGAGCTGCGCTACGAGTGCGCGGACGACCTGCCTCCCATCATCGCCGACGGCGAGCGCATGAAGCAGGTCTTCTGCAACGTGCTCGACAACGCCGCCAAGCACGGTGGCAGCGGCAAGCGCATCGACGTGTCCGTGGCGGCCGAGAACGGCAGCATGGTTATCCGTGTGCGCGACTTCGGCCCCGGCATCCCGGTCGAGGAGCTGCCCTACGTCAAGCAGAAATTCTACAAGGGCTCGTCCAAGGCGCGCGGCAGCGGCATCGGCCTCGCCGTGTGCGACGAGATCATGCGTCTGCACAACGGCACGTTCGACATCGCCAACGCCCCGGGCGGCGGCACGGTCGTGACCATGACGCTTCCTATGGAAAAATAAATTTTAGAACAGCTGTTGCAATTTTTTAAAAAGTATGATACCATCATTGCAAGGAGAAACCTACATGGCAGAGCAAAACCAGACAAAACCCAAATTCCGCACCTCCATCGGCGGTCAGGCGCTCATTGAGGGCATCCTCATGCGCGGACCGGAAAAGCAGGCTATCGTCGTCCGCTCCAAGGAGGGGCTGGTCGAGAAGGTCGAGGAGCTGAAGCTCATCCGTGACCGCTATCCCATTCTCGGCCTGCCCGTGCTGCGCGGCGCTGTGACCTTTGTGGACTCCATGGTCCGCGGCGTGAAGGCGCTGATGTACTCGGCGGACTTCTTCCCCGAGGAGGAGGGCGAGCCGTCGAAGCTCGATCTGTGGCTGGAGAAGAAGCTCGGCAGCGAAAAGCTGCAGAAGCTCGTTGTGGCGCTGGCGGTCGTGCTGTCGCTGGGCCTGACCATCGGCCTTTTTATGATCCTGCCGACCTTCCTCGCGGGCCTGCTCGGGCGCTTCATCCCGAACGTGGTCGTGCACAATCTGGTCGAGTCCGTCATCAAGCTGATGATCTTCTTCGGCTACCTGCTCCTGTGCTCGAAGCAGAAGGACATTCAGCGCGTGTTCCAGTACCACGGCGCAGAGCATAAGACCATCTTCTGCTACGAGGCGGGCCTGCCGCTGACGGTGGAGAACTGCCGCATCCAGCCGCGCCACCATCCGCGCTGCGGCACGAGCTTTCTGTTCGTGGTGGTCGTGGTGTCCATCCTCGTTTCGAGCGTGGTGTTCAGCTTCGCCGACTGGCGCAATGTCTGGGTGCGCATCGGATTGCACCTGCTGCTGCTCGTGCCGGTCGTGGGCGTGACCTATGAGTTCAACCGCTACGTCGGCGGGCATGACAATCCCGTGACGAACGCGCTGGCAAAGCCCGGCCTCTGGCTGCAGAACTTCACCACCAACGAGCCGGACGACAGTATGCTCGAGGTCGCCATCCGCGCGATGGAGCTGGTCATTCCCGAGCAGAAGGGCAAGGACGAGTGGTAAATGGCGATCAAGTACAACGACCTCTATATGGACCTGCGCAGGCGCCTGCGCGAGGCGGGCGCGGAGGACGCGACGCAGGCGGCGCGCGAGCTGGTCTGCACCGCGTCGGGCAAAACGAAAAATGAGCTTCTGCGCGACGGGCTGCTCTACGCCTCGCCCGAGGTCGAGCGCTCGGCGTATTCCCTGTGCGCGCGGCATCTGGCGGGCGAGCCGGTGGCCTATCTTATCGGCGAGTGGGAGTTTTACGGCCTTGGGCTGGATATTTCGCCCGCCGTGCTCATCCCGCGCCCCGACACCGAGGTGCTGGTGCAGACGGTCGTCCACGAGCTGGACTCCGGCGCGGACTGCCGTGTGCTCGACCTGTGCGCGGGCAGCGGCTGCATCGGCCTCGCTGTCGCCAGTCAGGTGCTGCGCAGCCGCGTGCTGCTCGGCGAGTGGGACGAGGAGGCGCTCAAGGTCTGCCGCCAGAACATCCGCCGCAACCAGCTCTCCGCGCGCGTGACGAGCCTGCGCATGGACGCGCGCGAGAAGCCCTCGCGCCAGCTCGGCGAGTTCGACTGCATCGTTTCCAACCCACCCTATATCCCCACGGCGGACATTGAAACGCTCGATCCCTCCGTGCGCGACCACGAGCCGCACCTCGCGCTTGACGGCGGCGCGGACGGACTGGATTTCTACCGCGTCATCGCGGATAAATGGCGCGACGCTCTCTTGCCGAACGGACTCATGGCCTTCGAGGTCGGCATCGGGCAGGCGGACGAGGTGCTGCGCATCATGCGCGCGAACGGCTTCGGCGACATCCAGATCGTCAAGGACCTGCACGGTATCCCCCGCGTGGTCTACGGACGGCTTTGCAAAGAGATCTGACAAAAAATTTTAAGATACAGAAGCAGAAACAGGAGGATGAACCAATGGCAGCAGAGAAAGTGACTAAGGCGGCGCCCACCGCGCCCAACGCCGACAAGAAGCGCGCCATCGAAACGGCGATGGCACAGATCGAAAAGCTCTACGGCAAGGGCTCCATCATGCGCTGCGGCGACGAGCAGGCCGCGAACGTGGAGGCCATCTCCACCGGCTCGCTGGCGCTCGACCTCGCGCTCGGCATCGGCGGATTGCCCAAGGGCCGCATCGTGGAGATCTATGGCCCCGAGTCCTCCGGCAAAACGACGCTCGCCCTGCACGTCCTCGCGCAGGCGCAGAAGGCGGGCGGCGAGGTCGCGTTCATCGACGCCGAGCACGCGCTCGATATCGGCTACGCCCGCGCCCTCGGCGTGAATGTGGAGGATATGCTCGTCTCCCAGCCGGATACCGGCGAGCAGGCGCTCGAGATCACCGAAGCGCTCGTGCGCTCCGGCGCGATCGACGTGATCGTGGTGGACTCCGTCGCCGCGCTCGTGCCGCGCGCGGAGATCGAGGGCGAGATGGGCGACAGCTTTGTCGGCCTCCACGCCCGCCTTATGTCGCAGGCGCTGCGCAAGCTCGCCGGCGCGATCAACAAGACCAACTGCATCGTCATCTTCATCAACCAGCTGCGCGAGAAGGTCGGCGTGATGTACGGCAACCCCGAGGTCACCACCGGCGGCCGCGCGCTGAAGTTCTACGCGAGCGTGCGCATCGACGTGCGCCGCATCGAAACGCTCAAGAACGGCAGCGAGATGATCGGCAACCGCACCCGCGCCAAGGTCGTGAAGAACAAGATGGCGCCCCCGTTCCGCGAGGCGGAGTTCGACATCATGTACGGCGAGGGCATCTCCATGCTCGGCGAGCTCATCGACCTCGGCGTGAAGCTCGACCTCGTGCAGAAGAGCGGCTCGTGGTACTCCATGGGCGAGACGCGCATTGGCCAGGGCCGTGATTCCGCCAAGCAGTATCTGCGCGACAACCCCGAGATCGCCGCGAAGCTCGAGGCCGATATCCGCCGTGATTTCCACAAGCTCATGAGCAGCCAGTCCAAAATCGCCGCCAAGGCGGCGGGCCGCGCCGTGGACGTCAGCGCCGACGATTTTGAGGGCTGATGAAGGTCGAGCGCATCGAACGGTCAAAGCATAAGCAGGAGCGCGTTCTCGTGTATCTGGAGGGGGGGAACCTTCTCCGGATCACCGAGAGCGAGCTTCTGCGTTTCGGCTTATATGTGGGGCTGGACATTTCGCCCGAGACTGTGGTACAATTACAAAAAAGCGGCGCGCGCAGCGAAACGCGCGTGCGCGCGGCCAATATGATCTCCGCCCGCCCGCTCTCAAAAAAGGAGCTGACGCGCCGCCTCGTGCAAAAGGGCGCCGAGGCGGACGACGCCGGCGCGGCGGCGGCGTATCTGGAGAATATCGGCGCGCTGGACGACGCGGCCTATGCCGCCATGCTCGTGCGCCATTACAGCGCACAGGGCTGCGGTCCCGCCCGCATCCGCGACGAGCTTTACCGCCGCGGCGTCCCCCGCGAGCTGTGGGACGAGGCGCTGGAAACAGCCCCCGACGCGCAGGAGACGCTCGCGTGCGTCATCGCGTCGAAAACGCGGGGGAAGCCCCTGAACGAAAAGGACTATAAACGCTTGTCGGACGCTCTGCTGCGCCGCGGCTTTTCGTGGGGCGAGGTCAAGACCGCCCTGCGGACGGCGGGCGCGGCGTTGACGGACGCGGACGACGGGCTGTGACCGAAAACGATTTTTGCCGCCGGTGCGCGGCGGACGGGAAGAGGACTATGGCATACAAACTTCACTTTATTTCGCTCGGCTGCGCGAAAAATATGGTCAACTGCGAGCAGATGATGGCCCTGTGCCGCGATGCCGGCATGGAGCTTTGCCCGTCGCCCGAGGGCTGCGACGCTGCGGTGGTCAACACCTGCGGCTTCCTCTCGAGCGCGAATGAGGAGGCCATCGAGAACATTCTCGCCATGGCGGAGCTGAAAAAGGCCGGCAAGCTCAAGAAAATTTTGGTCACCGGCTGCATGACGCAGCGCTATCAGGGTGAGGTGGCAAAGGAACTTCCCGAGGTGGACGGCATTCTCGGCACCGGCAGCTACAAGGACATTGTGGACGCGGTCGAGACCGTCATGGCGGGCGGCACCGTCAGCCGCTTCGACGACATCAACGCGCCGGTCGACGAGTTCGGCCGCGTGCTCACCACGCCGGGTCACTACGCCTTCCTGCGCATCGCGGAGGGCTGCGACAACTGGTGCGCCTTCTGCATCATCCCCAAGCTGCGCGGCAAATACCGCTCCCGCACGATGGAGCATGTTCTCGCCGAGGCAAGGCAGCTCGCCGATTCCGGCGTCAAGGAGCTCATCGTCATCGCGCAGGACATCACACGCTACGGCATGGACTGGGACGGCAAGCCCCATTTGGCCGACTTTTTAGAGGAGCTTTGCAAGCTCGATTTCCATTGGATCCGCCTGCACTACCTCTATCCCGAGTGGATCGACGACCGCCTGATCGACGTGATCGCCCGCGAGGACAAAATTCTGAAATACCTTGACATTCCGCTCCAGCACTGCAACGATAAGATCCTCAAGAAGATGAACCGCCGCGGCGACAAGAAATACCTCTGCGCCCTGCTCGATAAGCTCCGCGAGCGCATCCCCGGCCTCGTGCTGCGCACGTCCATCATCGCGGGCCTGCCCGGCGAGGGCGAGGAGGAGTTCGACGAGCTGTGCGATTTCCTGCGCGAGCAGAAGCTGCTGCGCGCGGGCGTGTTTCCCTATTCCCCCGAGGAGGGGACGCGCGCGGCGAAGATGGAGCGCGTCGACTCCGACGAGGCGGCCCGCCGTGCCGAGCGGATCGTGGACATTCAGAGCGAGATCATCGACGCGTGGAACGACGAACGCCAGGGCGACGTGATGGAGGTCCTCTGCGAGGGCTTCGACGGGCAATCCATGCTCTTTGTCGGCCGCAGCTATGCAGAGTCGCCGGACATCGACGGGCGCATCTACTTCTCCGCCCCGCGCGACGTCGCGGCGGGCGAGTTCGTGCCCGTGCGCATCACCGGCGCGATGGACGGCGAGCTGACCGGCGAGCTGGCCGAGGAATAAGACGCCGCGCGGACGCGGCAAAATAGAAAACCGGCGCGCGAGCGCCTTGAAAGGACTGTTCACAGATGACGACTGCCAATAAGCTCACCCTTGCGCGGGTGGCGCTCATCCCCGTATTTCTTGTGATCCTGTATCTGGATTTCCCCTATGCGCGCTGCGCCGCCTTCGGCGTGTTCGTGGTCGCGTGCCTCACGGATTTTGTGGACGGCTACATCGCCCGCCACTACAACCAGGTCACGAATTTCGGCAAATTCATGGACCCGCTGGCGGACAAGGTGCTCGTCATGGCGGCCATGTGCTACCTCGTCGAGATCGGGCAGATGCCCGGTTGGTGTCTGGCCATCGTGCTGCTGCGCGAGTTCGCGGTCTCCGGAATGCGGCTCGTTGCCGTCGAGCAGGGCCGCGTGATCGCCGCAGCGTGGTCCGGCAAGGTCAAAACGGCCTCGACCATGGTCTGCCTCTGCGCGATGCTGCTCAACGTTTTCGGCGCGTACGCGTGGTTCGATCCCCTGTGCAATGCCGTCATCGTGCTGACCACCGCCTATTCCGGCATTGAGTATTTCATCAAAAATGCCGACGTGTTCCGCGAGCCGGACTGAAGCCAAGTTAATTTTGCTCTGAAAAGGAGTTTCTGTATGTACCTCTATAATTCCGCCACCCACAAAAAGGAAGAGCTCAAGACCCATACCCCGAACCACGTCGAGATGTACACCTGCGGCCCGACTGTCTATCACTTTGCCCACATCGGCAATTTGCGCAGCTACATCATGGAGGATGTGCTGGAGAAGTACCTCCGCTTCGCAGGCTACAGCGTCAACCGCGTCATGAACATCACCGACGTCGGCCACCTTACGAGCGACGCCGACGAGGGCGAGGACAAGATGCTCAAGGGCGCTAAGCGCGAGCACAAGTCCGTCATGGAGATCGCGCAGTTCTATACCGACGCCTTCTTTGCCGACTGCCAAAAGCTCCACATCAAGCGTCCCGACGTCGTGCAGCCCGCCACCGGCCTCATCGACGACTATATCAAGATCATCACCAAGCTGCTTGACACCGGCTACGCCTACCTCGCCGGCGGCAACGTCTACTTCGACACGAGCAAGCTGGACCGCTACTATATCTTCAACGACCACAACGAGGAGGACCTCGCCGTGGGCGTCCGCGAGGGCGTGGAGGAGGACACGAACAAGAAGAATAAGAACGACTTCGTCCTCTGGTTCACCAAGTCCAAGTTCGAGGATCAGGCGCTCAAATGGGATTCGCCCTGGGGCGTCGGCTATCCCGGCTGGCACATCGAGTGCTCTGGCATCTCCATGAAGTACAACGGCGAATACCTCGACCTGCACTGCGGCGGCGTGGACAATGCCTTCCCGCACCACACGAACGAGATCGCCCAGTCCGAAAGCTACCTCGGACATCCTTGGTGCCCCCACTGGTGCCATGTTGCCCACCTCAACACAACGGACGGCAAAATGAGCAAGTCCAAGGGCGAATTTCTGACCGTTTCCCTGCTTGAGCAGAAGGGCTACGACCCGCTGGCCTACCGCTTCTTCTGCCTGCAGAGCCACTACCGCAAGAGCCTCGTGTTCACCTGGGAGAATCTGGATAACGCCGTGCTCGCCTACAACAAGCTCCTTGCGAAGATCGCCAACCTCAAGGACGAGGGCGGCGTGGACGAGGCCGTGCGCGCCGAGTACCGCGCGAAATTCTCCAAGGAGATGGACAACGACCTCAACACCGCCATGGGCGTCACCGTGCTCTACGATGTGCTCAAGGCCAAGACGAGCGGCGCGACCAAGCTCGCGATCATCGCCGACCTCGACGAGGTTCTGAGCCTTGACCTTATCGCCAAGGCCGCCGCGCTGCGCGAGAAGAACGCCGCGGCCGCCGCGCAGAGCGCGGGCGCGTTCACCGTCATCGCCGAGGACGGCACGCCGGACGAGGCCATCGAGGCGCTGATCCGTCAGCGCGCCGACGCCAAGAAGGCGAAGAACTTCGCCGAGGCCGACCGCATCCGCGACGAGCTGAAGGCACGGGGCATCGAGGTGACCGATGTACCGAACGGCGCGAAGTGGAAGCACATCTGAAAAAAACAGGAGGGCATTGCCATGCGTAAGATTCTCGTCGTCATTGATATGCAGAACGACTTCATCGACGGCTCGCTCGGTACGAAGGAGGCGCAGCAGATCGTTCCGCGCGTTGTGGAGAAGATGAAGGAGTACGACCCGTGGAACATCTATCTCACGCGCGACACGCATTACGAAAACTATCTCGACACGCAGGAGGGCCGCAACCTGCCCATCGAGCACTGCATCGAGGGCACCCACGGCTGGCAGCTCAACGATGCGGTCGCCAAGGCCGCGGAGAAGGCGACCGTTATCGACAAGCCCACCTTCGGCTCCAACCGGCTCGCCGGTATTCTGATGACCGAGCGCGCGCAGGAGGCGCTGGAGATCGAGCTGGTCGGCCTCTGCACCGACATCTGTGTGGTGTCCAACGCGCTGCTGTTCAAGGCGGCGATGCCCGAAGCGCCCATCACCGTGGACGCGAGCTGCTGCGCCGGCGTCACGCCGGAGAGCCACCGCCACGCGCTCGAGACGATGAAGATGTGCCAGATCAAGGTCGTCAACGACTAAAGAAAAAAGGGAAGCGTCCCGCTTGCGGGACGCTTCCCTTTTTCAGCTCTCCATGTGCCTGCCGAGGAAGGAAGCGATGGTCTGCGCGAGCTTGTACTCCGTCTCGCCGACGTGGTTCTCACCCTCGTTCTCCACAAACAGCACCAGCCCCAGCGCGTCGCCCTCGGAAATGATGGGCGCGGCGATGGCGGCACAGCAGCGGTCGAGCGTGTCGGTGACGTAGACGCTGCGCTCGCTGCCCTGTGCGCGGTAGATGGCGCGGTCCTCCATGATCTGCTCCAGCTCGGTGCTGATGCGCTTGCCGATCAGATCGCGCCGCGCGCTGCCCGCCGCGGCCACCACACTGTCGCGGTCCGTCACGGCGACCGTCAAGCCGGTGGTTTTGTTGAGTGTTTCACAGATCTGTGCGGCAAACTCGTCCACACCGCCCATGAGCGAGTATTTCTTGAAGATGACCTCGCCCTCCTTGCTCGTGTAGATCTCCAACGGGTCGCCCTCGCGGATGCGCATGGTGCGGCGGATCTCCTTGGGAATGACCACACGGCCAAGGTCGTCGATCCGGCGCACGATTCCGGTTGCTTTCATCTATGCCGATTCTCCTTTAACGTCGTTTTACTGGCCTTAGTCTTTGAAAATCGCGCCAGTTTATCCAAGGAACAAGCTGGAAGATTTTTGACAAAAAATGGTCCGCATCCATTTCGAATGCGGACGGTCCGATGATCTTATTGCTTTTGCGCTGCGGTCTGCTGCCCGAGCAGGCGGAAGCACAGCGCCGTGAGCAGGGGGATGGCGTAGGCGAGCAGCTGCGCCGTGCCGCCGACGCTCACGAGCAGGTTATAGATGGCGTGGTAGATGATGGCGACGCAGAGCAGGCCGAACAGGCACGCCGCGCGGAGCGGGCGGCTGCCCCATACGGGGCGCAGGACGCGGCCGTACACGCTGCCGCAGACGATGTGCATCGCGCCCGTACCGAAGCCGCGGATGAGCAGATAAACGAACTGCCCCGCGCCGTTCTGCGTCAGGTAGCAGACGTTCTCGAAGGTGGCGAAGCTCGCGAGCCACGCGAGGTCGGAGACGTAGAAGACCTGCGGCGTTTCCTGCCGCAGCAGCAAATGCAGCGTCCAGTAGAGCGTTCCGAGCGCGAAGGTCGCATAAAAGCAGGTCAGCAGGAACCAAGGCCGGCGGCGCGCCCGGTAGTATTCCCGCAGCGCGGCGCAGAAGCCGTAGGCCGCCGCGCGGATCGGTAGAGGTATGCTCGAAAGCCGCCGTCGCGGATGCGGGGCTGTTTGGCGATCAGGTAGGCGAACACTTCGATCATCAGGTCCTCGGACTCGTGGAGATCGTGAAGGCAGCCGTCGAGGTAGAGCGTGAGTTTGTCGCCGTGGCGCTCCATGAGAGCGCTCAGGCTGTCCTCGTCGCCGCCGAGATAGCGGCGGTAGAGAATATCGTCAGTCACTATGACGCGCCGCCTCCCGTGCTTTTTTCTCCATTATAGGGGATAGCGGTCCCGCTTGCAAGGGGAAACGTCTCTGCGGAACGACAGAAAAAACCGGCCGCCGAAGCAAGCGCTTCGGCGTCCCATGCCGCTGTGGTCAGATCCTGGTGAGGTAGATGACGCCCTCGACGGCGCTGAGCTCCCGAAGGATATCGTCGAGCGATGTACGGCCCTCCGCCCAGAGGGTGAACGTGCCGCACACGAGGTTATCGCCGTAGCCGGAATCGGCGTACAGCTCCAGCTCCGAGAGTGTGCAGTCCTTTTCCCGCGCGAGGCGGACGAGCTGCCCGATGCTCAGCTTCGAGCGGAGCTCGAAGTAGACGGTGGCGGTCTTCTGCCGGCTCTGGATGCGCACGTCCACCAGCCGCAGCACGTTCATCGCCAGCAGAATGAAGGCGTAGCACACCGTGCCGCCCGTGTAGAAGCCCGCGCCGATGGCGGTGCCGATGATGGACACCGCCCAGAGTCCGGCGGCGGTCGTCAGGCCCTTGATCTCATGGCTCTTGGTGACGAGAATGGTGCCCGCGCCGAGAAAGCCCAGACCGGTGATGACCGAGGCCGGCATACGAACGAGGTCGGTCGAGCCGAAGACATCGCCGATGTAGAGGTTCGTCATCATCACCAGCGCGGCAGCGTCCGCGACAATGATGTAGGTGCGGAAGCCCGCCGCCTGCCGGTGCCGCTCGCGCTCATAGCCGAGCGTGCCGGCGAACACGGTCGTGAGCAGCAGCCGCACCGTGATGGAAAGGAGCGAGAGCGAGGAGAGCTGCGAAAAAAAGGTGTCCATCCGATCATTCACCCGCCTTAAAGAAAGAATGGCCGCTTTTGGCGCGGCCCGTTGTGGTCATATGGGAGAAAAACAGCAGTCCAAATCTCCCATACGTTTGGAAGGTTATACCACAACTGAACGGAGAATGCAAGAGAAAATCGTCCGCCGCGGAAATTTTTTTCCGCAGCGGACGATCGGGAGGACTCAGACCTCGTGCCAGACGGCGTCGATGACCTCGGTACGACGTTTTATTTCAGAGACGATATAGCTCCGGCCGACGGTCGTGAAAGACGTTGATGGAGTTGCGGACCTCCGCAAGGACGGAAAAATCGAGCGCGGCGGTGACGATCTCCTCGCTCGCTCCGGCGGCGGCGAGCAGCTCGCCGCGGGGACCGAGGATGCGCGACGCGCCGCCGAACACAGTCTCGCCCGCCGTGCCGCAGGAGTTGCAGGCGGCGAGGAAGAACTGGTTTTCGATGGCGCGCGCCGCTGTGAGCGTTTCCCAATGATACCGCCGCGCGGCGGGCCACTGCGCGGGCAGGAGCAGCAGCTCGACGCCCTGAAGCGCCAGCGTGCGGAAAAGCTCGGGGAAGCGGAGGTCGTAGCAGATGAGCAGGCCGCATTTGTGCCCGTCGAGCGAAAAGGTCGTGAGGTGATCGCCGGCGGCGTAGTGCTCGTGCTCGCCCATCGGGGTAAAGAGATGCGTTTTGTCGTAGGCTGCGAGACACGCGCCCTGCCGGTCAAAGACATAGGCGGTGTTGTACACGCGCCCGCCGCGCCGGTCGGAGACCGAGCCGGCGACGATGTTCATGTTCAGCTCGCGGGCGAGCGGCGCGCACAGCGCCTTCACCGCCTCGCCGCCGCGGTCGCTCCGCTCCGGCAGATGATCGGCGGGGAAGAAGCCGGTGTTCCAAGTTTCCGGCAGCAGCGCGGTGTCCGCGCCCTCCGCCGCCGCGCGGCGCAGCAGCGCCTCCGCGTGCGCGAAATTATAGGCGCTCTCACCCAAACGCATATCCATCTGAATGACGCTCAACCTCATGCGCAGACCTCCTTGAATTTGGTTCGGACAGGCAGCGACGCTCACGCGCCGGCGCTGTAGGCGTTTGTGTAGAGGTTATCCTCCGTGACGCCCTCGAACACGGCGTCGTAGAGCGCGGCGAAAAGCAGCTTTTTCATCGTGCAGTCCAGCCTTTCTCATTCCTCGGCAAAGCGCGTGCGCGCCCGACCGATCTTTTTCTCGTAGCGGTCCTCCTCGGAGAAGATGCAGCCGCAGTATTTCTGGAGATAAAGCCCCATCTCACGAGCCTTTGCCTGTCCCGCGCGGAAGCCGGGGCGGAAGTCACGGTAGAGAAACTCCACGCCGTACTTCTTCGCCATCGTCTCGCCGACCGCCTTGAGCAGCTCGTGGTTCTGGTAGGGGGAAATGAGCAGCGAGGAGGTGAACGCCTCGTAGCCGTGCTCGCTCGCGTACTTTGCCGCCGTGCCGAGACGGATGGTGTAGCAGTGCGCGCAGCGGTGGTCGATGTCCGCGGCAACGGCGCGGACGAAGTCGCGCAGGCCGTAGTCCTCTAAGATATGCACCTCGACCCGCTCCTTTTCTCCGTATTCGAGCAGGGTGGAGCGGCGCTGGTCGTACTCCGTCCACGGGTGGATGTTCGGGTTGAACCACAGCGACACCGGCTCGATGCCCTCACCGCGCAGGGTGTCCACGCAGTAGACCGAGCAGGGGGCGCAGCAGGAATGTAAAAGAATTTTATCCATAAAAGTCATCTCACGAAACGTTATCGGTGTTTTCTTGGACGGGCGAACGCGGAAAAAGGTTCCCGCGAAGGAGCCGTCCTTCAAAAGTTTAACATATTGTAAAGCCTTTGACAACGCCCCTTTTTTCAATTGACGAACCGTGCGCGATTATAGTATAATACATTGATTTAATATGCGGCGCTGTGCGCCGGCGAAGGAGATAGAGCCTATGTGGATCGCGGACAAGTGGGAGGATTACGAGCTGCTCGACTGCGGCGGCGGCGAAAAGCTGGAGCGCTGGGGGCGGCAGATCCTCGTGCGTCCCGACCCGCAGGCCATCTGGGAGACGCCGCACGCGAACCGCGGCTGGAAAAACGCGCAGGGACGCTACCACCGCTCGTCCACCGGCGGTGGACATTGGGACAAGGAAAAGCTGCCCGAGCAGTGGCAGATGCGTTACCGCGACCTGACGTTCCAGTGCAAGCCCATGAACTTCAAGCACACGGGACTCTTTCCCGAGCAGGCGGTGAACTGGGACTTTGCGCGTGAGAAGATCGAGCAGGCGGACCGTCCCATCCGCGTGCTGAACCTCTTTGCCTACACGGGCGCGGCGAGCGTCGCCTGCGCCAAGAGCGGCGCGAGCGTCTGCCACGTCGACGCCGCCAAGGGCATGGTCGCCTGGGCGAAGGAGAACGCAAAGGTCAGCGGTCTGGCCGACGCGCCGATCCGCTGGATCGTGGACGACTGCGCGAAGTTCGTCGAGCGCGAGATCCGCCGCGGCAAGACCTACGATGCCATCATCATGGACCCGCCGAGCTACGGCCGCGGCCCGGGCGGCGAGGTCTGGAAGCTGGAGGATAACCTCTTTCCGTTCGTGAAGCTCTGTTCTCAGGTGCTCAGCGACAAGCCGCTGTTCGTCATCATCAATTCCTACACCACGGGCCTTGCGCCCTCGGTGCTCGGCTATATGCTCCATCTGCTCGTCGCGGAGAAGTACGGCGGCAGGGTGACGTGGGACGAGCTGGGGCTGCCCGTCACCGAGACCGGGCTCGCGCTGCCCTGCGGCGCGACCGGAAGATGGTGCAGTGAATAAACGAAAAGAGAACAAATTATGTCAACCATGCTGCAGACTGAAAATCTGACCTATTCCTATCCCGCGGGCGAGGAAAACGAGCAGCCGACGCTTGCGCTTGACGGCGTGACGCTCGCCATCGAGCGAGGGAGCTTTACCGTCATCCTCGGCCACAACGGCAGCGGAAAATCCACGCTCGCCAAGACCTTCAACGCCGTGCTGCTGCCCTCGGGCGGCAGGGTGTACGTCGACGGCATGGACACCGTGGACGAAACGCTGCTGCTCGAGATCCGCCGCCGCGTGGGCATGGTGTTCCAGAACCCCGACAACCAGATCGTCGCGAACGTGGTGGAGGAGGACGTGGCCTTCGCGCCCGAGAACCTCGGCGTGCCGACGGAGGAAATCCGGCGGCGCGTGGACGACGCGCTGCGCACCGTCGGCATGGAGAAATTTGCAAAGCACGCGCCGCACCTGCTCTCCGGCGGACAGAAGCAGCGTATCGCCATCGCGGGCGTGCTGGCGATGCGCCCGCAGTGCATCGTGCTCGACGAGGCGACCGCCATGCTCGACCCCATCGGCCGCAGCGAGGTCATTTCGACCATCGAACGGCTCAACCGCGACGAGGGCATCACCGTTGTGCTCATCACCCACCACATGAACGAAGCCGAGCACGCCGACCGCGTGATCGTGATGAACGAGGGCCGCGTCGCCATGGACGGCGCGCCGCGCGAGGTGTTCGCGCAGGTGGAAAAGCTTAAGTCCATCGGCCTGACCGTGCCGGACACGGTGGAGCTTTTATACGAGCTGCGCGGCGCGGGCTGCGACCTGCCGCTCACGGCCATCACCGTGGACGAGTGCGCCGACGCCATTGCAAGGTGTTTTGGAAAATCCGCAAAAGAGGACAACTGAGTTGAACGAGATCATTCGTATTGAAAATCTGACCCACACCTACGGCGAGGGAACGCCCTTCCGCCGCAGCGCGGTGGAAAATCTGTCGCTCGACATTTACCACGGCGAGTTTCTCGGCCTCATCGGGCACACGGGCAGCGGCAAATCGACGCTGATCCAGCACCTCAACGGTCTGCTCAAGCCGACGGGCGGCCGCGTGCTGCTCGACGGCGAGGACATCTGGGCCGACCCGAAGAAGATCCGCAGCGTGCGCTTCCGCGTGGGGCTGGTGTTCCAGTATCCGGAGTACCAGCTCTTTGAGGAGACCGTCTACCGCGACATCGCCTTCGGCCCCACCAACATGGGCCTGACCGGCGCGGAGCTGGACCGCCGCGTGCATGACGCCGCCCGCTTCGCAGGACTGGACGAGGGCCTGCTGCAAAAGTCGCCCTTCGCGCTCTCCGGCGGGCAGAAGCGCCGCGTCGCCATCGCGGGCGTGATCGCCATGGAGCCGGAGGTGCTGGTGCTCGACGAGCCGAGCGCGGGACTTGACCCGCGCGGGCGCGAGGAGCTGCTTGCCCATATCCGTGCCTATCACAAGGAGCGCGGCAACACCGTCGTGCTCGTCAGCCACTCGATGGACGAGATCGCGCAGAACGTGGACCGCATCGCCGTGCTCTCCGATGCCCATGTGCTCATGAGCGGCACGCCGCGCGAGGTGTTCGCCCGCGCGGACGAGCTGGTTGCCGCGGGCCTTGACGTGCCGCAGGTGACGCGCGTCGCCATGGCGCTGCGCGCCAAGGGGCTGCCCATCGACCCCGCGGTCTACACGGTCGCGGAGCTGAAGGCGGCGCTGCTTGCGCTGCGAAGGGGGGGAGCCGTATGCTGAAGGACATCACCCTCGGCCAGTATTTCCCCGGCGACACGCTCGCCCACCGGCTCGACCCGCGCACCAAGCTGCTGGCGACCGTTCTTTATATCATAGCCATCTTTCTGGCAAAGGGCCCCATTGCCTACGGCGTGCTGATCCTGACGCTGATCGTCTCCGTGCGCATCTCGAAGGTGGGCGCGAGGGCGCTCTTCCGCGGTCTCAAGCCGGTGCTGTTCATCATCGCCTTCACCGCGGTGCTGAACCTCTTCTACACCCCCGGCACCGTCATCGCGCAGTTCTGGATCTTCCACGTCACGCGCGAGGGCGTGATCACCGCCATCGCCATGATGCTGCGCATCTCGCTGCTCATCATGGGCACCTTCCTGCTGACCTATACCACCAGCCCCATCCGCCTGACCGACGGGCTGGAGGACCTGCTCGGCCCGCTCAAGAAGCTCGGCGTGCCGGTGCATGAGCTGGCGATGATGATGTCCATCGCGCTGCGCTTCATCCCCACGCTCATCGAGGAGACGGACAAGATCATGTCCGCCCAGCGCGCCCGCGGCGCGGACTTCGAGAGCGGCAACCTGCTCCAGCGTGCCAAGGCGCTCATCCCGCTGCTCGTGCCGCTGTTCGTCAGCGCATTCCGCCGCGCGGACGAGCTGGCGACGGCGATGGAGTGCCGCTGCTACCACGGCGGTGAGGGGCGCACGAAGCTCCATGTCCTGCGCTATGAGGCAAGGGATTATCTGACGCTGGCGTTTTACGCCGCGCTGTGCGCGGCGATGATCGCGCTGAAAAAGTTTTTCTAAAATTCAAAAAAAGGACACGAATCATGCGTAACATTGCGCTAAAATTGATGTATAACGGCACGGCCTATCACGGCTGGCAGATGCAGCGGACCGAGGCGAGCGTGCAGGAGACGCTCCAGCGCGGTCTTTCGATGGTCTGCGGCGAGAGGGTCAGGCTCACCGGCGTCGGCCGCACGGACGCGGGCGTTCACGCCGAGCGCTATGTTGCGAATTTCCGCACGAGCTCCCGCATCCCCATCGACCGCTTGCCCTTCGCCGTCAACACCCACACGCCCGAGGACATCGTGGTGCGCGAGGCGCTGGAGGTGGCGGACGATTTCAACGCCATCGGCTCGTGTCTGAAGAAGGAATACACCTACCGCATCTACAATTCGCGCATCAAGAACCCGTTTTATGTGAACCGTGCGTACTTCTACCCAAAAAAGCTCGACGAGGCGGTGATGGACGCGGCGGCGCGGGCGTTTGAGGGCACGCACGATTTCCGCGCCGTGCGCTCGGTCGGCACGGAGACAAAGACCACCGTCCGCACCGTGCACTACTGCCGCGTGACGCGCCGCGGCGAGCTTCTGGAGCTCAAGGTCTGCGCGGACGGCTTTCTCTACAACATGGTGCGCGCCATCACCGGCACGGTGCTCTACGCCGCCGAGGGCAAGCTCACGGCGGAGGACATTCCCAAAATACTCGACTCCGGCGACCGCACGCTCGCCGGCCCCACGGTGCCGCCGGGGGGACTGTACATGACCAGACTTTGGTATGAGGATGAACGGCTCAATGACTGACAAGGATAAGCTCTCGCGCGAGGATCTGCGCGCGGACCGCGCCGCGCCGCCGCGCCGCGGCACGCTCCACCGTATTCTGGTACTGGTGGCGGTGCTCGCGGTCGTGCTGGGAGCGGTGCTCGCCGCGGCGTATCTGGACCTGTCGAATTTCGACAGTCTCCGCCGCGCGCTGAGCTACGATAAGGCCGACGCCGCGGGCGAGAACACCTATGATTACGACAACGACCGCACGAACCGCTTCGCCCTCCTCGGCGACCGCCTGCTGGTCGTTTCCACCACGCGCGTGAGCGTGCTCGCCGACGACGGCAGCGAGGTCTACGCGCAGGAGGTCAAGCTCGATTCGCCCGCCATCGCCCTCGGCGGCCGCACCGCCGCGGTCTACGACGTCGGCGGCACGACGCTCTATATCCTCGGGGAAAGGGGCCTTGTGCGCGACCTGAGTACCGAGACGGAAAACGGCATTATTTCGGCGAAGCTCAACTCCTCCGATATGCTGGCGCTCGTGACGGACAAGAGCGGCTACAAGTCCTCCGTCTCGGTCTACAACGCCTCGGGGGAGCGCGTGTTCACCTTCAATTCCTCCAACCGCTACATGATCGACGCCTGCGTGGAGCGCGGCGGCAAGCACGTCGCGGTCGCGACGCTCGGCTCGGAGGACGCCATGTTCGTCAGTACGATCCGCCGCTACGCGCTCGATCAGGAGACGGCGGTCTCCGCCTGCGTGCTGGACGATTCGCTGCTCTACGAGCTCTCGAGCTTCGGCGGCACGCTCGTCGCCGTGACGGACGACCGCTTTCTCGCGCTCAGCGGCGACGGTTCGCTCGGCGGATCCTACGACTACGCCTATCCCTATCTGCGCGGCAGCACGCTCGGCGGGACGGATTTCGGCGCGCTCGTGCTCTCGCGCTACCGCTCCGGCAGCGCGGGCAAGCTCGTCACCGTCGGCGCGGAGGGCAACCTTATCGCCTCGCTCGACACGCAGCGCGACGTGCTGGACATTTCGGCGGCGGGCAAGTACCTCGCCGTGCTTTACAGCGACGAGCTGGTCATTTACACCTCTGACCTCGCTGAATATGCCTCGCTCACCGACACGCAGTACGCGCGCGGCGTGCGGATGCGCGCCGACGGCTCGGCGGTGCTGCTCGGCTCGCAGCACGGCTGGCTCTTTGTGCCGTAATTAGAAAAATGTTTCACTTGAAAGGTAAGTGAAAAGCATGGATAATGCACTTATCATTGATCTCGTCCTGGCTGCCGTGCTGGCGGTGTTCGCGCTTCTCGGCGCGCGCAAGGGCCTTATCCGCAGCCTGATGGCGCTCGTGAGCGTGGTGGTCGCGCTCATCGGCGCGACGCTGCTCACCGCAATGTTCGTCGAGCCGGTCACCGACCTCGTCTATCCCAAGGTGGAGGAGAGAGTGCTTGAGCAGTTTGAGCGCGACATTCCGTCCGACGCGCTGGCCGCGGAGGACGGCGACCTGAGCGCCGGCGGACTGCTGCCCGACGAGCTGAGCGATCTGCTCGGCGAAGCGCTCGACACGCTCAAGCGCTTCGGCGTCTCCGACGACGCCATCGACGGCGTGACAAAGAGCGTGACCGATTCCGCCGTTTCCGCGGCGGAGCGGGCGGCGTACCTGCTCGTCAAGACCATCGTGCAGGCTGCGCTGTTCCTCGCGTTCTTCCTTGCGCTGATGCTGCTGCTCCGTCTGCTCACGCACGGGCTCGACCGCCTTTTCTCGCTGCCGGTGCTCGCGCAGCTCAACGGCCTCGGCGGCGCGGCGCTCTCGCTCATGGAAGGCGCGCTGCTTATTTTTCTCATTGTATTCCTCGCGCCGCGCCTCGGCGTGACGTGGTTTGCGGACCATGCGGCGGGCACGCACCTGCTCGCGTGGTTTCTGAACAACACCCCGCGATCCATCATCGCATCTCTCACATAACGGAGGTTTCCCATTATGCAGCCACAACTTTGCTCCAGATGTAAAAAGAACGTTGCCGTCGTCTTCATCACCCGCATGGAGAACGGTAAAAATATCAACGAGGGCCTGTGCCTCAAGTGCGCCAAGAATCTCGGCTTGCCGCAGGTAAACGAGATGATGCAGCGCATGGGCATCACCGACGAGGACCTCGACAACATCTCCAACGAGATGATGAGCGCTTTCGGCGGCGCCGAAAACCTTGAGGGCATCGACGCGCCCGACGGCGACGACGAGGAGGACGGCAAGACCGCGACCTTCCCGTTCCTCGGCCGCCTTTTCGGCGGACAGAACGGCGACGCGCCCGCGCCTGCGGACGGCGCGGCGGACGGCCCGGGCCGCGCCGAGCGCGGCAAGAAGAACGACAAGGCCGCCAAGCATAAATTTCTTGACAGCTATTGCATCAACCTCTCCCAGCGCGCCCGCGACGGCAAGCTCGACGCGGTGATCGGCCGCGACGAGGAGATCGAGCGCGTCGTTCAAATTCTCAACCGCCGCCAGAAGAACAACCCCTGCCTCATCGGCGAGCCGGGCGTCGGCAAGACGGCCATCGCCGAGGGCCTTGCCCAGCGCATCGCCGCGGGTGAGGTGCCCTTCAAGCTCCGCAGCAAGGAGGTCTATCTCCTTGACCTCACCGCGCTCGTCGCCGGCACGCAGTTCCGCGGCCAGTTCGAGAGCCGCATGAAGGGGCTTATTGAGGAAATTCGCAAGCTCGGCAACATCATTCTCGTCATCGACGAGGTGCATAACATCGTCGGCGCGGGCGACGCCGAGGGCAGCATGAACGCCGCCAATATTTTGAAGCCCGCCCTCTCGCGCGGCGAAATTCAGGTCATCGGCGCGACGACCTTCAACGAGTACCGCAAGCACATCGAGAAGGATACCGCGCTCGAGCGCCGCTTCCAGCCCGTCACGGTCAACGAGCCGAGCATGGAGGATACGCTCAAAATTCTCAAGGGCATCGCTCACTACTACGAGTCCTTCCACGGCGTGAAAATTCCCGACGGTATCCTGCGCCAGGCCGTCGTGCTCTCTGAGCGCTACATCACCGACCGCTTCCTGCCGGACAAGGCCATCGACCTGATCGACGAGGCGTGCTCGGATATGAACCTGCACGACAAGAACATCAACCGCCGCATGGAGCTGCGCCGCGAGCTGGACGATTACGCCAAGGAGCGCGAGCTGCTCGAGGCGGAGACCGAGAATCCCGACTTCGAGCGTCTGGCTGAGCTGAAAAGTCTGGAGCTTCAGGCGCAGAGCGAGCTGGACGGTCTCTGCGCGCAGGGCGATCCCGAGCTGACGATGGACAATCTCGCCCGCGTGATCGAGCTGTGGACGAAAATTCCCGCCAGCCGCATCCGCGAGGCCGAGTTCAAGCGCCTGAGCGAGCTGGCCGACCGCCTGAAAAAGCACATCATCGGGCAGGACGAGGCTGTGGACGCGGTCGCTGCGGCCATTCGCCGCGGGCGCGTGGGCATCAGCCCGAAGCACAAGCCCGTGAGCTTCATTTTCGTCGGCCCCACCGGCGTGGGCAAGACGGAGCTGGTCAAGCAGCTTGCCGCCGACCTTTTCGATTCGCCCGACTCGCTCATTCGTCTCGATATGTCGGAGTTTATGGAGAAGCACTCCGTCTCGCGTCTCGTCGGCTCCCCTCCGGGCTACGTCGGCTACGACGAGGCCGGTCAGCTGACCGAAAAAATTCGCCGCAAGCCCTACGCCGTCATTCTCTTCGATGAGATCGAGAAGGCGCATCCGGACGTGCTGAACGTCCTGCTGCAAATTCTCGATGACGGCGAGGTGACCGACGCGCACGGCCGCAAGGTCAACTTTGAAAACACCGTCATCGTCATGACCTCCAACGCCGGCAGCGACCGCAAGGAGGGCAGCGTCGGCTTCGGCCGCAGCGTCAGCGAGCAGAACCGCGAGCGCACGATGAAGGCGCTCGGTGAGTTCCTGCGCCCTGAGTTCATCAACCGCGTGGACGAGATCATCTGCTTCAACCGCCTCGACGAGGAGAACTTTGTCTCCATCGCCCGCATCATGCTCGACGAGCTGGCGGCCAGCCTGAAGGAGAAGGGCTTCATCTTCACCTATGACGATGCCGTTGCCGCGTATCTGGCGAACAAGTCCTACTCGCTCACCTACGGCGCGCGCAACCTGCGCCGCACCATCCAGAAGGAGCTGGAGGACGTCATCGCCACGCGCATCATCGACTCCTACGACCACCCCGTCACGCAGCTGCGCGCCGTGATGAAGGACGGCGCGATCGACCTTTTGAGCCTATAATAAAAAGAAAGAAAAAGGGGAGAGAGGACATGAGAAATCCGTTCCGCAAGGACATTGAGCCGCGCTGTGCCTACTGCGCCCACGGCTCTGCGGTGAACGAGCGCGAGGTCGCCTGCTCGCGCAGGGGCGTGGTGGACGGCAGCGACCACTGCCGCCACTTCCGCTACGACCCTCTGCGCCGCGTGCCGCCGCGGCCCGCCTCGCTCGATCCCAAAGCGCACTCACCGGAGGATTTTTCCCTCTGAGAGTTATATTATATAAAAATGAAGAGAGAAGGACGCATCATGGAGATCAAAACCGTTTACGCCGTCTATTTCAGCGCTACCGGAAGGACCCGCAAGGTTGTTACCACCCTGGCAAACGCCATTGCGCAGACGCTGGAGCTGCCGCTCGAGACCGTCGACTTCACCCTGCCTGCCGCGCGGGAGGAGACCTATGCCTTCACGGACAAGGACCTCGTGATCTTCGGCACGCCGACCTACGCCGGCAAGGTGCCCAACAAGCTCCTGCCCTTTGTGCAGACCGGCTTTGCCGGAAACGGCGCGCTTGCTGTGCCGGTCGTGACCTTCGGCAACCGCAGTTTTGATAACTCCCTCGCCGAGCTGTGCGCGAGTCTGGAGAACGTGGGCTTCCACACCATCGCCGCCGGCGCGTTCGCCTGCCAGCACGCCTTTTCGGATACGCTGGCTGCGGGCCGTCCCGACCGCGAGGACATGACCGTGCTCGCGCAGCTCGGCGCGGCGGTCGTGACGAAGCTCGGCAAAATGACTGAGATCCCCGCGCCTGTTCAGGTCGACGGCGACGCGGACGCGCCCTACTACCGTCCCCTCGGACTGGACGGCGAGCCGAAAAACTTCCTCAAGGCCAAGCCGCAGACCGACCGGAGCAAATGCACCGGCTGCGGCGTGTGCGCGGCGCTCTGCCCGATGGGCAGCATCAGCCGCGAGGACCCCGCCGAGGTCACGGGCGTGTGCATCAAGTGCCATGCCTGCGTGCGGAACTGCCCGACGGGCGCGAAGTATTTCGACGACGAAGCCTTCCTTTCGCACAAGGCGATGCTTGAGCGCGACTACACCCGCCGCGCCGAGGATAAGCTCTTCCTGTAAAGCAGCAAAAAGGAGTCCCCTGTCCGTGCGGACAGGGGACTCCTTTTCATCACAGGAAGTTGGCGAATACTGAGGCGCCGGCCACGGTCAGCAGTCCGGCCACGACGATGGACAGGCCGCTCATCGCGCCCTCCACCTCGCCGATCTCGATGGCCTTTGCCGTGCCGAGCGCGTGCGCGGCGGAGCCGATGGCTACGCCCTTGGCGATCGGCTCGGTGATGCGGAACACGCGGCAGACGGCGACGGCGATGACGTTGCCGAGGATGCCGGTAATGATGATCATGGCAACGGTCAGCGTCACATAGCCGCCGAGCTCCTCAGAGACGCCCATGCCGATGGCGGTCGTGATGGACTTCGGCAGGAGCGTGACGTACTCCTCATGCGAAAGACGGAAGGCGAGGCTCAGCGCCAGCACGCTGCACAGCGTGGTGAGCACGCCCGAGAGGATACCGGCGAGAATGGCCCTCCAGCTGCTGCGCAGCAGCGCGAATTTCTCATAGAGCGGGACGGCGAGGCACACGGTCGCCGGCGTGAGCAGGTAGCTGAGGTACTTCGCCCCGGCGTAATACACCTCGTAGTCGATATGCGCGGTGACGAGCACAAGGATCGTGACGATGACAGAGAGGAGCAGGGGATTGAAGAGCGCCAGACGGAAGCGCTTTTGCAGTACCACGCCGAGCCCGTAGGCAAGCAGGCTGAGCGAAACGCCGAAAAAGACGGAGTGTTCAAAAAATTCCATGCTCATACCTCCTTGCCGCGGCGCAGGAAGAACTGCGTGACGCGGCCCGAAACGACCATGACCAGCACGGTCGTGATAACGGCGATGGCGAGATAGGCGAAGAGCTTCGCGCGGATGATGCCCCATGAGGTCATCAGTCCGGTGGCCGCGGGAATGAACATCAGCGGCATGATCTCGATGAGAAAGAGCGCCGTATCGCGCACGTCCTCCAGACGGAAGACGCGCAGCTGCAGGCACAGGAACATCAGCACCAGCCCGTAGATGCTGGCGGGCACGGGGAGGGGGAGCAGGTAGTTGAGCGCTTCTCCGGCAAAGGAAATGAGGAGAATGATGCCGAATTGCTTGACGTATTTCATAGGCGGCCTCTTTCAGGAAAAATAGAACTTGATTATAGGCGCGGCGGGGAGGAATGTCAATGCGCCGCGCGGCTTTTCTCTCAAATGAAAAGAGACCGCCCCGCGGGGCGGCCTCTTCCTGTTGATTCCGTATAGCTCACACGCCGCTTGCGCCGTAGTTGGAGAGCACGCGGGCGGAGGGGTCCTTGACGTCGCAGCCCTCCCAGTCCTTGTTCGGCATCCAGAAGTCCTTGACCATCTCGGCCTGCCCGGGGTAATACTTCTCGAACAGCTCGCGGTAGAGCAGGCTTTCCTTCGTGAACGGCGTCGCAAAGGAATACTGCTTCCGCTTTTCCTCGTACTCCTCGTCGGTGTACAGGCTTTCGGCGTATTCCTTGAGATCGTCCACCATCGAGTGACCGACGGCGTCGGAGAAGGCGGCCTTCTGCCGCCAGAGGATATCCTCGGGCAGGATGCGGTCGGCGGCGAACGCCTCGCGCAGCAGGTACTTGCCCATGTGGTAGCTGTTGACCTTGAGCTTGGGATCAATGCTCATGACGTACTTGACGAAATCGAGGTCGCCGAACGGCACGCGTGCCTCGATGGAGTTGACCGCGATGCAGCGGTCGGCGCGGAGCACGTCGTACATATACAGCTCGTCCACGCGCTTTTTCGCCTCCTGCTGGAAGGCCTCGGGCGAGGGCGCGAAGTCCGTGTACTTGTAGCCGAAGAGCTCGTCGGAGATCTCGCCTGTCATAAGCACGCGCACGTCGGTCTGCTCGTGGATGGCCTTGCAGCACAGGTACATGCCCATGCTCGCGCGGATGGTGGTGATGTCGTAGGTGCCGAGCATGGCAACGACCTCCTCGAGCGAGGCGAGCACCTGCTCGCGCGTCATGATGACCTCGGTGTGCTCGGCACCGATGAAGTCGGCGACCTCACGGGCGTACTTGAGGTCGATGGGGTCAAGGTCCATGCCGATGGCAAAGGTGCGGATCCTCTTGCCGAGGAGCTTGGCGGAGATGGCGCAGACAAGGCTGGAATCCAGACCGCCGGAGAGCAGGAAGCCGAGCGGCGCGTCGGCGTCGAGCCGCTTTTCCACGCCCGCGATGAGCTTCTCACGGATCTTTTTGCACACGGTGTCCAGATCGTCCCTGGAGTATTCCGTCACCGTGGTGAGGTCGGCGTAGCGGACGAATTTGCCGTCGGCGTAGTAGTGGCCCGGCGGGAAGGGCATGATGCGCTCGCACAGACCGACGAGGTTCTTCGCCTCGCTGGCGAAGATGATGCCGCCGTCGGCGAGATAGCCGTAGAAGAGCGGACGGATGCCGATGGGGTCGCGCGCGGCGACGAGACGGTCGGCCTTGGCGTCATAAATGATCATGGCAAATTCGGCATCGAGCTTGGCGAACATCTCCACGCCGTACTCGCGGTAGAGGGGGAGAATGAGCTCGCAGTCGGACTCGGACGCGAAGGTGTAGCCCTTGGCCTCCAGCTCCTTTTTGAGCGGACGGAAGCCGTACAGCTCGCCGTTGCAAACCGCCATGTCGCCGCCGAGGTGGAAGGGCTGCATCCCCTCCTCGTGCAGGCCCATGATGGCAAGACGGTGGAAGCCGAGCATACCGCGGCCGGCCTTTTCCATTCGGCTCATGTCGGGACCGCGGGAAATGGTGCGGTCAAAGTAAGGACGGATCTCCTGCTCCGTCAGGGTGGGGGAATCAAAACCGATGATAGCGCACATAAAAAGCACCTCCGAATAAAATAAAGCAGCGACGTCCTGTAAATTTTAGGACGAATCGCTGCGTATCCGTGGTGCCACCTAATTTGCCGATCCAAGGACCGGCCCCTTTGCGGGGTTCCAACAAACCCCTGTGCCTTAACGCCGCACGCCGCGTCTTTCCTACCGGGCCGAAGCCGTTCAGATCGCTGCTCCCGAGTGTTATTCGCATGGCCTCTGTGTATCGGGCTCCCACTGTCCCCGACTCGCTGTGACCGAATGGTGCATGGTACTTGTCTCGATCGTTGCATTTCGCTTTATTGGATTGAATGAGTGAATTATAGTCTTGCGGGAGCAAATCGTCAATATTGCAGATACCCAACGTTTTGCACAAAATTTTTACAAATTTTTGGCTGTTTGCATAAAAAGGGCGGCCTGCCTTGGCAGACCGCCCGAGAGAGCCTTTTTACTTGTGCAGCAGGGGGGAGAGCGGCTTGTAGATCAAAAAGCACAGCGCCACGTCGAGCAGGCCCTTGAAAAATGTGAAGGGCATATTGAATACGAGCAGACATTCGAGCAGACCGTCGACCGAGGGACGGATGGCCTGGTACATCCCGATGATGGTCTCGAGCGGCAGGTGATAGCACACGACGTAGGCGGGGTAGACCACGAAGTAGTTCAGCGGAACGGAGAGCACCGCCATGAGCAGCGTGCCGATGACCGCGCCGAGCAGCGCGCCCCGGCGGGACTTGTTGCGCCGGTAGACAAAGCCGGCGGAGAAGGCGAACACCGACCCCATGAGGAAGTTGAACAGCTCGCCGACGTAGGCGGACGAGGTGCCGTGCAGCACGGCGAAGAGCAGGTTCTTCAGAAAGGTCACCACCACGCCGTAGACGGGGCCGAGCGAAAACGCGGCGAGCAGCTCGGGAAGGTCGGAGATGTCGAGCTTGACGAAGGCGGGGATGAGCGCAGGGATGGGAAATTCGATGAACATGAGCACAAAGGCGACGGCCGAGAGCATGGCGGTGACCGTTACCTTGTGCGTGCGGCTGCGGCCCGCGGCGCGGACGGAGGGGATGGCGTTGACGTTGGGTTCGGACATGAAAAAACACTCCTTTTGTTCATTTTCCTTGAAAGAACGAGTCTTCCAAGGTGCATGACGCAAAAAGAGCGAGGGAATTGCGTGGTAACAGCGCACAGCACATCTTCTCTCATCCGGACTGTGACCGTCGGTTCCGGAATCGCACCGGATCGTGCGGCAAAAAATGCCGCTTGCGGACTATACCGCCGGTGGGGAATTTCACCCCGCCTCGAAGACCTGTATTTCAAGTTTGGCTAAAGCATAGCACAGCGCTGGAAAAAATGCAAGAGGAAAAACAACACTTTACAAATAAAAACGAATGTTCTATAATAAAAAGAAAACAACGAGGGGAGGAATGCGTGTGCGAGGAAAACCGGTGAGCTGCTGCTTCACGGGCCACCGCCCGGCGAAGCTGCCGTGGGGGACGGATGAGAGCGACGAGCGCTGCCTGCGGCTCAAGGCGCGGCTGCGCGAGGTGATCGCCCGGGCCGTAGAGGACGGCTACACGCACTTTATCTGCGGCATGGCGGAGGGCTGCGACCTCTACTGCGCCGAGGCGGTGCTGGCGCTGCGCGAGCGCCACAGCGAGGTGACGCTCGAGGCGGCGATCCCCTGCCCGACGCAGGCGGACGGCTGGAGCGCGGCGCAGCGCGAGCGCTACCGCCGTATTCTGGAGCAGTGCGACTATGAGACGATGGTGCAGGAACGCTATACGCGCGAGTGTATGCAGCGGCGCAACCGCTACATGGTCGACCATTCCGACCTGCTCATCGCCGTGCACGACGGTCTGCCCGGCGGCACGCGCTACACCATCGAATACGCCCTGCGCCGCGGTGTGAACATCATCGACGTGCCCATCGAGGAATAAAAAAAGGACGGCGCAAGGCCGTCCTTTTCTGTTTTCTTTCAGACGTCGAACACGCCCATGATGGCGATGCCGATGACCACGAGAGCGATCATCGCGTAGTGCTTCCACGAGAGCTTTTCCTTGAGGAACAGGCGGCTCCACAGCACGCTCGCCGCGCAGTAGGAGCTGATGATGGGCGCGGACATGGCAAGGTGCTCGGTGTCCGCGATGGCATAGATGTAGGCGAATTGGCCCGCAGTCTCGCAGACCGCGCCGAGGTACTTCGGCGCTTCCTTTTTGGGAATAAGGCGGTCCCTGCGAATCAGCACGACGTAGACGAAGCACACCACGGCGGCAAAGAGGAAGGTCAGCTCATAGGCACAGTTGGCGGAGGCTGCCACTTGCTTGGTGCATTCGTCCAGTGTGGCAAACCTGCCGCTGTCAAAGGCCTGCGCGGTCAGCGTTTCGATCACGCGGTTGTCCGCAAAGGTGCCCGCCGCGTCGAGCAGGCAGTAGGCCACCGGCAGCGCGAGAGCAAGAAAGCTCTTGGCGTACTTGCGGTTGCCCTCGGCCTGACGCGCCGCGCGCAGCTCGGGGTCCTCGGTCGCGTCCACCACGCCGAGACCGATCGCGCCGACGCACACGAGCAGCACGGCGAAGATGGCAAGCGGGGAATAATCCTCGCCGCCGAGGAACACAAGCGTCATCACGGCGACGAGCGCGCCGGAGGAATTGCAGATGGGCGACGAGACGGACAGCTCAATGTACCGCAGCCCTAGATAGCCGAGCGTCATCGAGCCGATGTAGAGCAGCGACACGGGCAGGTAGGTGAGGATGATAGAAAAGCTGATCTCCGTCCCGCCGACGAAGATCTCAAACGCCGCGTGCAGACCCATGACGACGCCGACTGCCATGACCATCTTGAGATGGCTGAGACGGTCGTCCTCGTCGCGGCAGCCGATTTTGGAAAAGAGGTCGCTGCCGCTCCAGCAGAGCAGCGCGATGAGAGAAAGCCAGAACCACATATAGAATTGTCAAACTCCTTTATATCTGTCAGTATTTTGAGATCAAAAAACGGACAGTCTCCGGCGGGGGTCTGCGCCGGAAATGACGGTTGGTGAGGGGAGTCCTTCGGATCAGCATAGCAAGACCCTCCTGACAATATAGAGTCAGGGCAGTGTGACCAGCCCTGCGTCAAGCATTTTTTGCAGCGAGAGCAGTACGCCGAGCTTGGCGTGGTACCAGGTCAGGCCGCCCTGGTAGTAGACTGCGTAGGGCGGACGGATGGGGCCGTCGGCGGACAGCTCGATGGAGCTGCCCTGCACGAACGCGCCCGCCGCCATGATGACCTGCGAATCGTAGCCGGGCATATCGCCGGGGACGGGGTCCACATAGCTGTCCACCGGTGCGGCGGACTGGATGCCCTTGCAGAAGGCGAGCATCCCCTCGGGGCTTTTCAGCTCGACGCATTGGATGATGTCGTGCCGCTCCTCGCTTGCGGCGGGAACGACGCGGAAGCCGAGGGACTCGTACACGGCGGCGGTGAACACCGCGCCCTTGACCGCGCCGGAGACGACGTTCGGCGCGAGGAAGAAGCCCTGATAGAGCGAGGGCATCAGCCCGAGGTTCGCGCCGACCTCCTGCCCGAGCCCGGGCGCGGAGAGACGGTAGGCGCAGCGGTCCACGCACTTTTGCGTACCGGCGATGTAGCCGCCGATGGGCGCGAGACCGCCGCCGGGATTCTTGATGAGGCTGCCGACGATCATGTCCGCGCCGACGTCGCTCGGCTCGACCGTCTCGACGAACTCACCGTAGCAGTTATCGACCATGATCGTCACATCGGGCTTGACCGCGCGGCAGACAGCGATGGCCTCGCCGATCTGCGCGACCGAGAGCGTCGGACGCGGCTGGTAGCCCTTGGAGCGCTGGATGTGGATGAGCTTCGTTTTCGCCGAGATGGCGGCGCGGATGGCGGGAAGATCAAAGCTGCCGTCGTCGAGCAGATCGACCTGCCGGTAGCTTACGCCGTATTCGGCGAGCGAGCAGGGCGAGGGGCGGATGCCGATGACCTCCTCGAGCGTATCGTAGGGCTTGCCGGAGATGGCGAGCAGCTCGTCGCCGGGCAGCAGGTTTGCGCTCAGCGCGACGGCGAGCGCATGGGTGCCGCAGGTGATCTGCGGGCGAACCAGCGCGGCCTCGGTGTGGAAGGCGTCGGCGTAGACGCGCTCTAAATTGTCGCGGCCCTCGTCGTCGTAGCCGTAGCCGGTCGAGGCGGCGAAGTGCGTGGCGTTGACGCGGTTCTTCTGCATCGCGGCGAGCACCTTCGCCTGATTGATCTCCGCGCGCGCGTCGATCTCCACGAAGCGGGGGCGGAGCGTTTCGAGTATTTTTTCGCCGTAGGCGAGGACCTCCCCGCTCACGCCGAGGGCTTGGTAAATATCAGCGGCTGTCATATCAAGGCTCCTTTTTCAGTGTTTCGGGAAATTCCACGCCGTTGCACCTGAGGACGAAGCGCAGCGGGTAGTCGCGGTCGAGGTAGTTTTTCTCAAACCACACATAGGTCGCGACGGGGAGCTGGCGCAGCTCGGGGGCCTCGCAGCGCAGGGCGTCGAAGGTCATGCGGTCGCCGGAGAGCAGCGCCGCCGCGACGTCCATCTGCCCCTCCGCGCGCAGACGGTCGAGGCAGGCGTCCAGAATGACGGCGCAGGCGCGTTCCTCGTCCGTCTCGGCGTAGTCCTCGCGGTGGGCGAGCCAGTAGAGAAATTCATCGGGGTCGAGGTCGAGATGCGTCGTGACCTGCGAGAGCTTGTAGAAGCCCGCGCGGTCGTTCGCCTTGAGCACGTCGATGAGGTAGGCGATGAGGTTTTCGTCGAGCATCAGGCAGTCGCAGAACACCTCGAAGGCGTGCTTGCCCGCGTCGGGATCGGGGGCCGGCTCGTCCGCCTCCCCGGCGGGAGCGGGCGGCTCCTCCGGCTGCGGCGCGCCGCCGAGCGCCATGCGCGCGAAGAGCGCGCGGGCGAAGTCCTCCTCATGGAAGCCGTCGAGCAGGCCGTCCGGCAGCGAGTCGCCCGCAGCATCGGCGCAGCGGCGCACGAAGTCCGGCACGCTGACGTTTTTCAGCGCGGCCTGCAGGCTCATCGCGCGCTCCTCGGGCGTTTCGCCGCTGAGGGCAATGCCCTCGGGCGCGGCGAGTGTACCCTCGCACAGGGCGTTCATGTATTTGAGGTAAAGGTCGCAAAGCTCCATCGTGATGCTCCCAAATTTCAAAAGTGAATACAATGTATCATACCGCGCGGGAAAATGCAAGGGCCGCGCTTGCAAGGAGCGGACGGATATGGTAAAATCAAAATGCTCTCACAATGCGTGAGGAGAGAAAGAAAGGAGGAAACAGGCATGAAGCACAAGCGGAGCCTTGAGGCACTGATCGTCGGCTTTGTGCTGGCCATTGCGGTCAGCTTTTTCAGCACGAAGATAGCGGGAGCTGTGCTCGCTGTGTCGCTTATTCAAATGTTTCTCTTTTACCGTTGCCCGCACTGCGGGTACGGGCTTTACAATGTCTGCGGCATTATGCCGAGCTGCTGTCCCAACTGCGGCGAGGATCTATAAAGCGAAGCCTGCCGCATCCGCGTGAAGGGAGTGTGAGCCATGCGAAGGACCCGCCGCAGCGGCGGATTTTTCCTCTGTCTGCTGCTCAATCTGCTGCTGAATTGGGAGGGCGTCATCCCTGCGGCGCTTTTATTTGCGCTGCACCGGTGGCGCGGCTGGCTGCTCTGGTGGGCGGGGCTCGCGCTCGCGCTGTGGATCGGCGGGCTGATCGTTTGGATGCTCGTCATCGGCTGGGCGAGCGACTGCGGCAGCCGCCGCGACGAGGCGCGGGAGAACAAAAATCCCTATTCCGCCAAGCAGTACCCGAACAGCGGGTCTGCGGCGGACAAAAAGACGGAATAGACAGAACGAAGAAATGCGCGAGCGTCACCGCTCGCGCATTTGCTCAAAGAGGGCAAGATTCTTCCGCAGCCGCTCCTCCTGCGGCGAGCGCTCGACGGCATTCCGGCAGGCATCGGCGGCGTTTTCCGCGTCGCCGAGATGGGCATACGCCAGCGAGAGCAGGTCGTAGGGCAGACTTCCCCAGGCGTCCGCCTCGCAGATGTAGGTGCGCGGACGCTCGGTGATGGCAAGCGCGGCGCGCAGCACATCGACCAGCCCGTACCAGCGCTCCTGCGTGTAGAGGAGCTGCGCGTAGTCCATGTACGGCTCGCGCAGGTGCGGAGCCTCGGCAATGGCGCGGTGCAGCCAGCGCTCCGCCGAATCGTCCTGTTCAAGCGCGCGCAGGCAGCGGGCGATGTAGCGCATCGACGCGCAGCGTTCGTCCGCCCAGACGGCGGAGGGCAGCGTCAGGTGCCGCGCGAGCGTTTCAATGGCCTTCTGCCACTCGCCGCGGAACATATACTCCCGTCCGAGGTAGTGGCAGTTTCGGTCGTTCTGCGGGTCCTCCCGAACGGCCAGCTCCAGCAGCGGCAGGTATTGCCCGCGGGACTTCGTCTCGTCTGGGTGATGGTCGAGCTGCACGCCGGCCGCGTCCACGAAGCGCTCCGCACCCTCGCCGGTGTAGGCAAGCGTCTCATGCACCGGACTTGCCCAGCGGTAGCAGCCGTTTTTGTGAATTTTATCCGCCCAGAACACCATGCCCTCGCTGCCGTCGGGGCGGAAGCTCCAGGTGTAACGGTAGCGGGCGCGGGTGGTGTCCGGCTGCCATGCACGCTCCAGCGCGGCGCGCCAGCCAGGGTGGAACTGCTCGTCGAGATCGATGGCGCAGCAGATGTCCGCGTCGGCGGGAATGAGCCCCAGCGACTCGTTCCGCGCCGTGTCGAAGCGCCACGGCGAGACGACCGTCTCGCCCACGATGGCTCCGCGTGCGCGGAGCTTTTTTACGGTGTCGTCGCTTGAGCCGGTGTCGAGCACGCAGACATAGTCGGCCTCGGACATTGAGTCCATGAAGCGGTCAACGAACTGCGACTCATTTTTGCAGATGGCGTAAACGCATACCTTCAAAGCGAATATCCCTCCCATGCTATGTAGGCGGCGCGGAATTTCCGCGCCGCGTTGCTTTTCTTCTCTCAGGTGGCGAGCAGACCCGCCGCGCGCAGACTGGCGAGCAGCGCGTTGAGCTGAGCCGCCGTGTTGCCGGGATCGGTGGTGTCTGCGACCGCCGCCGCGGGACTGATCGTCGCCGCAGGGCCGGTGGGGCCGACAGGCCCCTGCGGACCGTCAGCACCGACAGGACCCTGCGGGCCGGTAGGCCCGGTGGGTCCGATGGGACCGGCAGGACCGACAGCACCGGCGGGGCCAGCAGCACCGACCGCGCCGGTCGCGCCGGCGGGACCCTGCGCCCCCTGTGCGCCCTGCGGACCCTGCGGGCCGGCAGGACCCGTGGGACCCTGTGCTCCCTGCGCGCCCGCAGGACCGGCAGGACCCTGCGGGCCTTGCAGACCCTGCACGCCCTGCGGCCCCGTGGGACCGATGGGACCGGGAACGCCCTGAATGCCCTGCACGCCCTGCGGACCGGTCGGCCCGATCACGCCGTAGGGCGGATACGGAGGCGGCGGGGGAGGCGGGAACGGACGCGGGCAGCACTGCTGGTCGCAGCCGCAGCTGCTGCCGCAATTACCCTGATAACGATTGATAGCGATCACCCTCCTTGATTTTTCGGCGGTGTGCCGCCGAAGCGCAGACGATACGCCTGCGTTTCAGTCTATGCGCGAGGACGCAAAAGGGTCCCGCCGTGTACGCGGCGGAACCCTTCGGGAAACGGTATTTTCTTGTGCGCGAGGCTTACAGCGCGGCGCGGAGTGCCTCCACGCGGTCGCACTTTTCCCACGCGACGCCCAGCTCCTCGCGGCCCATGTGACCGTAGGCGGCGAGCTGACGGTAGATCGGGCGGCGCAGGTCAAGGTCGCGGATGATGGCGGTCGGGCGCAGGTCAAAGACCTTCTCGACGGCCTCCTCGAGCTTCGTATCGGCGACTGTGCCGGTGCCGAAGGTCTCGACGAGCACGCTCACGGGATGCGCCACGCCGATGGCGTAGGCGAGCTGCACCTGGCACTTCGACGCAAGACCGGCAGCCACGATGTTCTTGGCGATCCAGCGCGCGGCGTAGGCGGCGGAGCGGTCCACCTTCGTCGGGTCCTTGCCGGAGAAGCAGCCGCCGCCGTGCGGGGCGCTGCCGCCGTAGGTATCGACGATGATCTTGCGGCCCGTCAGACCGCTGTCGCCCTGCGGGCCGCCGATGACGAAGCGGCCGGTTGGGTTGACATAAATTTTCGTTTCGCCGTCGAGAAGGCCCACGGGGATGGTGGGCTTGATGACCAGCTCGATCATATCGCGGCGGATGGTCTCCAGCTCCGCCTCGGGCGCGTGCTGCGTGGAGACGACCACGGTGTCGATGCGCTTGGGCTTGCCGGCCTCGTCGTATTCGACTGTGACCTGCGTCTTGCCGTCGGGACGCAGATAGTCCACAAGACCCTGCTTGCGAACCTCGGTCAGGCGCTTGGACATCTTGTGCGAGAGTGAGATGGCCAGAGGCATCAGCTCCGGCGTTTCGTCGCAGGCGTAGCCGAACATCATGCCCTGGTCACCCGCGCCGTTGTCGAGGTCGCTCGCGCCGCTTTCCTTGTTTTCATAGGAGTTATCGACGCCCATGGCGATGTCGCCGCTCTGCTCGTCGATGTTGGTGATGATGCCGCAGGTGTCGCAGTCGAAGCCGTATTTCGCGCGGTCGTAGCCGATCGAGCGGATGACCTCACGCGCGATCTTGGGAATATCGACGTAGCAGCTCGTCGTGATCTCGCCCATGATGTGGACAAGGCCGGTGGAGACGGTCGTCTCGCAGGCGACGCGGCCGTTGGGGTCCTTTTCCAGAATGGCGTCGAGCACCGCGTCGGAGATCTGGTCGCAGATCTTGTCGGGATGCCCTTCGGTGACGGACTCGGAGGTGAATAAACGCTTTGCCATGATTCTTCTTTCCTTTCTTTTCTCGCGGGAGCACAAAAAAAGCGCTCGGCCGAATCGGTCGAGTGCGAAAACTTTTTGCTTTCCCTCATCTTTCGATTCGTTCGACGGATTTGGCACCTTGCGCTGCAGGTTGCCGTGGTATCATCGGGCCGTTCCCTCCACCACTCTTGATGAAGTATGAACTTGTCTGGTATTTGCTGAAATTATTCTACCCGGATTCCCATGTGATGTCAACAGATATTTCAAGAATTTGTGCAAATGCTTGACTTTGCCCTTTCTTATGCTACAATAGCCACAGCAAGAAATGCGAGAGTCATCGGAGGACCTGCGGCCGCAGCCGCAGCGGTCGAGAAGATGTCGGATGCGTCCGGTCAAAAAAGAGACCGGATTTTTTTTGCTCATTTTCAAGAGGGGAGAGAGTGTCATGGTATTCAGCAGCGCCAGCTTTCTGATCTTTTTCCTGCCGTGCCTGCTTGTCCTGTATTTCCTTGTGCCGCGGCGCTGCCGCTATCTGAGAAACCTTATCCTGCTGGCCTTTTCGCTGGCGTTTTATGCCTGCGGCGGGCCGAAATTTCTGTTGCTCATGCTGCTCTCCATTGTCATCAACTACGTCGGCGGGCTGCTGGCGGGGCCGGCGCACCGCGCGGGGACGCGGCGGCTCGGCATGACGCTTGCCGTGGTGCTGGGGCTTGCGCTGCTGGGCTGGTTCAAGTACGCGGGTTTCTTCGGCGAGATGCTCCACGCTCTGCTGCCGGTCGTTCCGGTGCCGCAGGTGACGCTGCCCATCGGCATCTCCTTCTTCACCTTTCAGGGCCTGAGCTACGTCATCGACGTGTACCGCGGCGACGCCGCGGTGCAGCGCGACCCGCTCAAGCTCGCGCTTTACATCGCCTTCTTTCCGCAGCTCGTCGCCGGTCCCATCGTGCGCTACACCACCGTCGCGGAGGAGATCGACGAGCGGCATGAGTCCGTCTCCGAATTCTCCGCCGGCGCGGTGCGCTTTCTCTTCGGCCTCGGCAAAAAGATGCTGCTGGCGAACGCCGTGGCGCGGATCGCGGATGCGGCCTTTGCCGCCGTTATGCCCTCGGTGCTTTTCGCGTGGCTGGGCGCGGTGGCGTACACCTTCCAGATCTACTTCGATTTCTCCGCCTATTCCGATATGGCCATCGGCCTCGGGCGAATGTTCGGCTTCCACTTTTTGGAGAATTTCAATTACCCCTATGTCGCGCGGAGCGTCACGGAGTTCTGGCGGCGCTGGCATATTTCGCTCTCTACCTGGTTCCGCGACTATGTGTATATCCCGCTCGGCGGCAACCGCTGCTCGAGGGCGCGCAATGTGTGGAACCTCTTCGTCGTCTGGTTCCTGACCGGAATGTGGCACGGCGCGAGCTGGAATTTCATCGCCTGGGGACTTTGGTTCTTTGTGCTGCTCGTGGGGGAAAAGCTCCTATGGGGCAAGGCTCTGGAGCGTCTGCCGTCGCTCGTGCGCCACGCCTACGCGATGGTGCTGGTCGTATTCAGCTGGGTGCTCTTCCGCGCCGAGACGCTCACCGCCGCGGCGGCTTACTTCGCCGCCATGTTCGGCAGCAGCGGCGTGTGGTGCGGCAGCCGCGTCGTCTATTACTCGCTGGAGTTCTGGCCGGAGCTGCTGTGCTGCTGCATCGCCGCGCTGCCGGTGAAGCAATGGCTGGAGACGGCGCTTCAAAAGCGGGACGCCGCGCCTGCCCGCGCCGTGCTGACGTGGGGCCCGAAGCTCGCGGCGATGGCGCTGCTGGCGTGCTCATACTGCAAGCTCGTCACGGGATCGTTCAATCCCTTCATCTACTTCCGGTTCTGAGAGGAGGCGCCGCTATGAAAAAATTCAGCGAGTGGGTGATGGCCCTGCTCTTTTCCGGCACGCTCCTGGTCCTGATGGCCGCGACCATCCTGCTGCCGAAGGAGCGCTACTCCTACTACGAAAACCGCAACCTCTCCGCCTTCCCTGAGATCAGCGTCGAGAGCATCGCAAACGGTAAGGTCTTCGGCGAGCTGGAGACCATGTTCTGCGACTACGCTGCCTGGCGCACCGCCGCGCTTCGCGCGGTGACCTGGTGCGACCTGAATCTTTTTCACCGTCCTGTGGTGAACGAGGTCGTCGTCACGCCCGACGCGCTGCTCGAGGAGCTTTACACCATGCCCGACACCGCCGAGGATATCGTGCGCGAGGCCGACACCGTGGCGGCGGACAACGCCGCGCTGCGCGATCAGATCGAGGCCTACGGGGGATACTACTGCTATCTCGCCGTGCCCTGCCAGTACGCCTACTACGAGGACGCATATCCCGCCTACCTCGAAAACCGCGCCGCCTACACCGCCGCCGAGCGCGCGGCGCTCCGCGAGGCCATGGAGGCGCGGGGTATCGCCTATGTGGACATGGGCGAGATCTTTGATGCCGAGGGCCATCTGCCGGAGTTCAGCTCAAAGGTGGACAACCACTACGGCCTGCGCGGCGCGTATGTGACCTACCGCGCGGCGGCGGAGCGGCTCGCGGCGGACGGCTGCGCGCTCTGCGTTCCCGAGGAGGGGACGGACGTGACCTTCTCCGCGCTGCCCAATCCCTACATGGGCTCGCGCACGCGCAAGCTGCTCGGCCTGCGCGGCAACGATGAAAAGCTCCTCACGGCCTCGTTCGCCGAGGACCTCCCCTTCACCCGCTTCGATAACGGCGCGGCGGCGGAGGCCACGGTCTACGCGCTTCCGGGCAGCGACGCCGAGCCGCTGACCTACGGCCTCTACATGGGCGGCGACATTGCTGAGACGGTCATCCGAACCGACCGCCCCGAGCTTCCCAACGCCCTGATCTTCGGCGACAGCTTCACCAATCCGGTGGAGTGCCTTGCCTACTACAGCTTCAACGAGCTGCGCTCGGTCGACCTGCGCCACTACACGGTGCAGAGCCTGAGCGACTACATCGCGGCCTATCAGCCCGACGTGGTGCTGTGTGTCCGCGACTATCAGAGTCTTCTCCTGCGGGAGTTCAACGGAGATTTCTTCAGTTAACTGCCGCAAAAGCCGGACAGAAAGGAGGCAGAACGCCTTGCGGATCACGCTTTCTGATCATTTTACCTACCAAAAGCTTCTGCGCTTCACGATGCCCAGCATCGTCATGATGATCGTCACCTCGGTCTACAGCATCGTGGACGGCTTCTTTGTTTCCAACTGCGTGGGCAAGAACGCCTTTGCCGCGCTCAACCTCATCTTCCCCGTGCTCATGGCGCTCTCCGCCTTCGGCTTCATGGTCGGCACCGGCGGCAGCGCCCTCATCGCCAAGACCCTCGGCGAGGGAAAGACGAAGGAGGCGAACGGCATCTTCTCGATGCTCGTCGCGATCCTGGCGGTCGGCGGCGCGGTGCTCGCCGCGGTCTTCTTCGTGTTCATCCGGCCGATCTCCTATGCCGTCGGCGCGACGGAGCTGACCATCGACGACTGCGTGCTCTATGGGCGCATCCTGCTCGTCTCGCTGCCGCTCTTCATGCTGCAAAACAGCTTTCAGAGCTTCCTTGCCACGGCGGAAAAACCGGGCTTCGGGCTGAAGGTGACGGTGTTCGCGGGCTTGACGAACGTGGTGCTCGACTTCCTGCTCGTCTATGTCCTTCCGTTCGGACTTGCGGGCGCGGCGCTCGCCACCGCCCTTTCGCAGGCGGTCGGTGCGGCCATTCCGCTCGCCTACTTCCTGCGCGAGAACGACACGCCGCTGCGGCTCGGACGGCCGTGCTTTGACCTGCGTGCGCTTTGGCGGGCCTGCTGCAACGGCGCGAGCGAGATGGTCAGCAATCTTTCCGGCTCGCTTGTCGGCATTCTCTACAACATTCAGCTCATGGCGATCGCGCGTGAGAACGGCGTGAGCGCCTACGGCGTTCTGATGTACGTCGACTTCATCTTCAAGGCGTTTTTCTTCGGCTATTCCATCGCCGTCACGCCGGTCGTCGGCTACCACTACGGCGCACAAAACCATGCGGAGCTCAAAAGCCTCCTGCGCAAGAGCCTGATCATCACCGTGCTCGTGAGCCTCGTCATGACCGGCGCTTCCGTGACCCTTGCCGGCCCTATCGCCGACCTCTTTGTGGGCTACGACGCGGCGCTGCACGATATGACGGTCAACGCCCTGCGCATCTACTCCGTCTCGTTCCTCGTCTTCGGCTTCAACATCTTCGGCTCGGCGTTCTTCACCGGGTTGAACGACGGCACGGACAGCGCGCTCATTTCGTTCCTGCGGACGCTGGTGTTTCAGGTCGCGGCGATCTTGCTGCTGCCGAGGTGGCTGGACATCAACGGCATCTGGCTCGCCGTCACCGCAGCGGAATCGCTCACGCTGCTCGTCACCGTTTCGCTCCTTGCCGCGAAGCGGAGAAAATATCACTACTGAGCCGAAAAATTCCCGCCGCGCGGCGGGAATTTTCACCGAATTTATAATTTGGTCATGATTTTTCCCCTGCTATGGGGTACAATGCAGGATAAGCTATTTTCACGATCGGAGGGATCGACCTTGAATTCTCTGCGCCGCCGCATCGACCGCTTCTGCGTGCTGCATCCGAACTTCGGCATTCCGAACCTGATGCTCTACATCGTCATCGGCAATATCGCCTTCTACCTGCTCTCCCTGTTCTCCACACTTGACGGAGGCTCCTTTTACTCCATTCTCAGCTTCAGCTGGGCGGGGCTCAAGCAGGGGCAGCTCTGGCGGCTGCTGTCCTTCAGCTTTTTGCCGACGGACACGAGGCCCTTCTGGCTGCTGGTGAGCTGCTATTTCTATTACTGGATCGGCTCGACGCTCGAGCGCGAGTGGGGTACGGCGAAGTTCACCATCTACTACCTCAGCGGCGTGCTGCTCACGGCGCTCGGCGCGGTCATCACGAGCCTGATCACCGGATACGACTGGCAGGTGGCGGGCGCGACCTATGTGAATTTCGCTATGTTCTTCGCCTTCGCCACGCTCTATCCCGACGCGCAGGTGCTGCTGTTCTTCTTCATTCCGGTCAAGATCAAGTGGATGGCCATTCTGGATGCGTGCTACTTCGCGTACATCATCTTCTTCTGCGCCGCCTCCCGCTATTGGATCGGCGTGGTGCTGCCGCTCGTGGCGCTGCTGAACTTCTTCGTGTTCTTCGCGCCGGAGCTGGGGCGCTTTGTCAAGCGGGAGCAGACGCGGACCAAGCAGGCGGCGCACTTCCACAACACCGTCCGCCAGACGCAGCGCGAGCAGCAGAGTCAGGGCTACCGCCACAAGTGCGCGGTCTGCGGCCGCACCGACGTCACGAATCCGGAGCTGCAGTTCCGCTACTGCTCGAAGTGCGCGGGCTATCACTGCTTCTGCTCCGACCACATTTTCAACCACGTCCACTTCACGGACGAAAATCCCTGAGGGAATAATGACGTTGTATAGGAAATGAGCACAATTTCGATTTGCTTATAAGGACATACAACATACAGCACTATTAGACTCATTTGAACAAAGTATGTTGTGCCTTGGTTTTGCAAGACTTGCGTTTTACTCAACCCTAAATATTTTATGAGAAGGAGGTGTGACTATGGACGGGGGATGCGATTGGATTTGCGACTATTGTGGAGCTTATATGAATGATCAATCTGGATTTGATGTATCTGGAGGAACTTGGGTGTGTACAGAGTGTGGTGCATTAAATGACGTCAGTGAAGACAATACACTTGATTTACTGGGGATGCTTGCTAAAGGTATTACCGAGTTTATTACATCGCCTCTGAAGACGCCAGATGACGAATGAATAAGAAATGACTTCACGGACGAGAATCCCTAAGGAGGCATTGTTATGGCATTGACCAGAGAACAGGCATGGGAGCTGCTCAACGAGTACAACAAGGGTGAATTTCATCTCAAGCACGGCCAGATCGTCGGCGACGTGATGCGCTGGTATGCAAATGAGCTGGGCTACGGCGACGAGACCGACTTCTGGGAGACCGTGGGTCTCCTGCACGACCTTGACTTTGAGATGTATCCCGACGAACACTGCATCAAATCGCAGGAGATCATGCGGGAAAAGGGACTGGATGAGCGCCTGATCCGCGCGACCGCCAGCCACGGCTACGGCCTGCATTTCGACGGCCTGCCCGAGCCGCAGCACGAGATGGAGAAGGTCCTCTTCGCCACCGACGAGCTGACCGGCCTCATCGGCGCGGTCGCCCTCATGCGCCCGAGCAAGAGCGTGGACGACCTTGAGGTCAAGTCCGTCAAGAAGAAGTACAAGGACAAGAAGTTCGCCGCCGGCTGCTCGCGCGAGGTCATCGAGCGCGGCGCGGAGATGCTTGGCTGGGATCTCGATACCCTCATCGAGCGCACCATCCTCGCCATGCGCGCGAGCGAGCACGTCGATTGACACGAAAAAAAGCAGAGACCGCACTGCGCTGCGGTCTCCGCTTTTTTTATGCGCTTTTTCAGTAGGGGCAGGGGAACGCGGAGAATACCGCGTGTCCGTTTACTGTGGTGAACGGGTAGCTGTATGTCTCGGTTCCTGGGACGGGGACGAAGTTGCCCGCGGCATCGTTCCACGCCCTGCGGGTGATCGTCTGAATGAGCTCGCCGCTATCGCCGTTCCACGCGACCAGATAGCTCTCGGTGTCGATGGTGATGTCGCTGCCGCGGTCGGCGCAGAGCACATAGAGCGCATCGTTGAGCTCGGTAAGGCTGCTGCCGGAGAGCCATTCGTCGGCAAGCTCCTCGCTGACATGCTCGCACAGCAGCGCACGCAGCTCGTCGAGCGTGTTCACGTCGCCCAGCGTGACGCGGGCGAGGGGAAGACCGTCCACCGTGATGCCGGGCGCGCCGCTGTCCACGGGCGGGGTGGTCATGTTGAACCACGACCAGAGTGTTTTGGTGGTGTAATAGTCCGCAATGATGATCTCGTCCTGCGGCACATTGAGCAGAGACTGTGTGTGGCTGTCGAGCGCGTTGTAGAAGCGGCTGTAGGGGATCTCGAAGGTCTGCGGCCCCGAGGCGTAGGGCCCGAGGACATAGGCATCGAAGTTGACGGTCATGCCGCTGCCGCTGAAATAAAAGTGCGCGTTGGAGGAGAGATCATAAACGTAGGAGTAGAAATCATCGTAGAGATAATCGTCCAGTCCCTCTTCGTAGATCCTGTTCACGATCTCCGAGGCGAGCGTATCGACCAGCGTTTTGCCGAGTGCACTGTCGGTGGAGGACTGCGCGTTGAGCGCGTCGAGCGTCAGAAATTCGCCGGTGGTGAGATCGAAGCTCCAGGTGAGGGTGGAGGTGTTCGGATGCGCGCCGCCGTAGAAGGCGTAGGCATTGGCAAGCACGCTGATGAGCCCGTCGGTCTGGTAGACGACCTCGCCGAGCAGTTCATCCTCGTAGTAGCTGTACTCAAAGGACATGGAGTCACTGCCGTAATGGTCGCGCGCCTCCTGAGCCAGCTCCGACTCGTTGGAGAGCACCGCGGCGTAGCAGCGCTCCATCTCGGTGTTGAAGGCGTCGCGCACGGCAACCGCCGCGCTCTGTGTGGCTGCGGCGCCGGGTTCATAGAGCGCGCCGTCGGCGGTGCGAAGCTCAAGCTGCGGCAGCTCATAATTTGTGTGCAGCAGGAGCGTGCCGTCGTCGGCAGTGTAGGTCGATTCATGGGTGAGCGGCGTGCCGACGGCGAAGGTCAGCTCCGGCGTCTCCGGCTGGGAGGGCTTTGGAGCATCGGGACCGGTCGGATCGCCGTTGCCGCCGCAGGCGGTCAGCGACAGCAAGAGCGAAAGCGTCAGCAGGGAGGCGAACAGTTTTTTCATGGTGAGTCTCCTTTCTGAATGCCGGTCAGAGAATGACCGGGTCGGTCGTCCATGCGCTGCCGGGCCTCGCCGCGGCGAGGGACGGATAGGCGAGGACGTATTGCTCCTCGGCGCGGGCGGTCAGGGCAAAGAGCCGCTGCGCGGCCGCGTCCAGCCGCCGCACGTCCGCGCTCCTCGTGAGGACGGGCGCGGCGGCGGTCGTTTTCATGCATCGGAGCACCTCGCGCCCGCGCGCATTGCACGCCAGCACGCGCAGGTAGGGCACGCGCTGCGGGATATCCTCCGGCGTGACGCCGAGGTAAGCGGCGAGCAGCAGCCGCCGCAGCCGCGCATAAGCGTAGCGCTTGGACTTCGCCGCGGCAAGGATGCCGTCGATCGTCGTCTCGCGCTGCACGGCGTCGTAGAGGCGGTGATAAAGCCCCTCGCCGCCGCCGTCGAAGGGGGCGAAGTCCTCCTCGCGCATCGCGCGCAGACGGGCGAGGATCGCACGCTCGGCGTTTGCCATCGTCACCGGCGCGCGGCCTGCCGCGCGTTCGCGCGCGCAGATCGCCGCGCTCTCCGGCGTGAGAAATTCGTCGGCGCACGCGCCGTTTATGAGCAGCTCGCGGATGTGGCTCGCCGAGGCGAAGCCCTCCGCCGCGCCGCCGTCGTGTCCGACGCCCCTTCGCGGCAGCGCCAGCGGCTCCATCACAGCATTTTGACGCGCGATGGCTTTGCAGTATTCTACACCCAGAATGTCGTTCGGCTGCGCGAGGACGGCGGCCTTCTCACCGAGCAGCTTGCGTGCGGCGGCTTCGCGCGCTGCGGCGAAGGAGACGCCCTCCTGTAAGCCCTGACGCAGATACGCGGCAAAGGACTCCGATTCGAGCGCCGCCGCCACGGCTTTCAGCGTCTCCGTGTCGCCGCACTCACTGCCGAAGACCAGCGTGTCCACCGCGCCGGTCGCCGCCAAAACGCCCACGCCGCCCGCGGCGAAGCCCTCGGCGGACGCGATCGCCCACGGCAGCGGCAGCTCGAGCACGAGGTCGGCGCCGCCGCGCACGGCGGCCTCCGCGCGTGCGTGCGTCCGCATGACGGCAAAATCGCCCCGCTGGACGAAGCTGCCGCTCATGGCGCAGACGACGGCTGTGTCCGCGCCCAGCTGCGCGCGCAGCTCGCCGAGCTGCCAGGCGTGGCCGCGATGGAATGGATTATACTCACTTATGATACCAGCAGTCCGCATAAAAATCATCTCAAAATGGTTACAATTTTGGCTCCTGCAAAAAAATTTATGGTTGTCATCACGGAAATTTTTGCTATAATAAAAGGCGTATGTATTGGTCCGTTGGACAAATTCCCACAGTTACCATTTCTATCTTACCTGAAATTGGGGCACATTGCAAGACGCCGCCCCATGGAAAACGGAGGAAACAACATGAATGTTCTGGTCATCAACGCAGGAAGCTCTTCCCTGAAGTATCAGCTTCTCAACCCCGCCACCGGCGCGCTGCTCGCCAAGGGCCTTTGCGAGCGCATCGGCATCGACGGCAAGTTCACCTACAAGCCCCAGCTCGAGGGCAAGGAGGCCATCAAGGCCGCCGACGTCGCCATGCCCACCCACAACGAAGCCATCGCCGCCGTCCTCAACGCCCTCGTGGACGAGAAGAACGGTGTCATCGGCTCCATGAAGGAGATCGACGCGGTCGGTCACCGTGTGGTCCACGGCGGCGAGAAGTTCGCCAAGTCCGTTGTCATCACCGACGAGGTCATGGCCGCCATCGAGGAGTGCAATCCCCTCGCGCCTCTGCACAATCCCGCCAACATCATCGGCATCAAGGCCTGCCAGCAGCTCATGCCCGGCGTGCCCATGGTCGCCGTGTTCGACACCGCCTTCCATCAGACGATGCCGCCCGTGGCCTACACCTATGCCATTCCCTATGAGTATTACGAGAACGACAAGGTCCGCCGCTACGGCTTCCACGGCACCAGCCACAAGTATGTGGCCTCCCGCGCCGCCGATATGCTCGGCAAGCCCATCGAGAGCCTGAAGCTCATCTCCTGCCACCTCGGCAACGGCTCCTCCGTCACCGCCGTGGACGGCGGCAAGAGCGTGGAGACCTCCATGGGCTTCACGCCCCTCGCCGGCCTGCCCATGGGCACCCGCGCGGGCGACATCGACGCCGGCATTCTGGAGTACCTGATGAACAAGTACGGCTACTCCATCGGTGAGATGCTGAACATCCTCAACAAGAAGTCCGGTATGGAGGGCATCTCCGGCGTTTCCTCCGACTTCCGCGATCTGGAGGAGGGCGCTGAGAAGGGCAACGAGCGCTGCGCGCTCGCCCGCGAGAAGTTCGCCTACGAGGTCAAGAAGCTCATCGGCGCGTATGCCGCCGTCATGGGCGGCGTGGACGCCATCATCTTCACCGCCGGTGTCGGCGAGAACGACGCGCTCGAGCGTATGCAGATCGCGTCCGGCTTGGAGTACATGGGCGTGAAGATGGACGAGGACGCCAACAACGTCCGCGGCGAGGAGCGCGTGATCTCCGCCACGGATTCCAAGGTCAAGGTCCTGCTCATCCCCACCAACGAAGAGCTGATGATTGCCATGGATACCGCCTCCCTCGTCGGCTGAGGCAAAAAGCAAGCGGAATAAAAGGAAGCAGATGCAAAGCATCTGCTTCCTTTTTGCGTTATTCCGCAGCCTCCGGCCGCGGCTTATCCCACGGGAGAGGGAGCCTCTGCACAAGTCCGATGAGCTGGCCCGAAATGAGCACGGTCAGCAGCGAGTAGCCGATGCGCCGCAATGGGATATAGGTCAGCGACAGGCCGAGCACCACCAGATCGGTGGAGAGATAGGCCCATTGGATGCCCATGCCCGTGACGTGCGCGATGCACATGGCGAGCGCGTCGTCGCCGCCGGAGGCGCCGCCCGCGCGCACGGAAAGTCCCGCGCCGACGCCGACGAACAGCGCGCCGACCACGGCGGCGAGCAGCGGCATTTCGGCCAGCTGCGGCCAGAGCGGCGGGAACAGCTCGTAGAGCTTGTAGGGCAGCGAGAAGCCCACGGTCGCGATGAGCGAGTAGGCAATGAAGCTGCGGCCCAGCAGCCGCCAGCCCCAGCCGTAGCACAGCAGGTTCAGCACGAAGCCGGAGACAGCGGGGGAGAGGGAAAACCAATGGTCGAGCAGCAGCGTCGCGCCGAGCACGCCGCCCTCGGTGATGCCGGAGACGGAGTGGACGTGGTAGAGACCGAACGCCAGGAACGCGCTGGAGAAAAACGCCATGCAGCAGCGCCAGCGCTCCAGGCCGCGCACGGTGGCGCGGCACTCGTTCCAGAGGCCGCGCAGGGAGGGGGAAGACAAGCTAAAACCTCGCGATCTGTTGTGGATTTGGCGGCTCAGGCGGTTGTTTCACGCACAAAGCCTTCGGGGTAAACGGTGAAGTCGTACACCGTGCCGTCCTCGGGAACGGCGAGCGAGCCGTCCCGCAGGCTGAGGAAGGGCTGGTAGATGACGGCTGTGCCGTCCGCGGCGGTGACGGTGACCTGCGTGTTCGGCATGATGTCGCTCTCGTTGGCGATGAGATACACCGGCGCAGCGCCGTTGCCGTGATAGAGGAGTTCGCCGGCCTCGGGCAGCTCCGCGCCCTCGGTGAGCCAGCCGTATTCGTTCACGGCGACGTCCGCATTTTCATCGGCGGGGACGATGCAGTAGATGTCCCAGCCGCCGGGGGCGATGACCTGCTCCGCGGGGATCTCACGCAGGAAGGGATAGGCGGTGAGACAGTCCGCGCCCTCGAGCAGGGCGGTCAGATCGGCGCTCTCCTCGCCGCCGGTCGAGCCGAGGTAGGCACAGCCGAGCACCGCGCCCGCGGCGCGGATGGTCTCGCGCAGGTCGGCGAGCGACTGCTCCGCCTCACTCGGCGCGGGGGGATCGGGAGTATCGGGGGTGTCGGGCTGCTCGACCGGCGGCTGCACGGAGGGGTCCTCCGCCGGCTTTTTCCCGCCGCAGGCGGTGAGGGTGAGCAGCAGCAGCGCGCTGAGCAGCGCGCAAAGGATTCGTTTCATGGGAGATGTTTTCCTTTCGGGGATTCAGAATTTTCCGCCGGAGTGCGAGAAGCCGCCGGAGTTGACGGTCGTGCCGCCGGAGAAGCTGGGGCCACTGTCGTGGTCGTCGGACTCCGTCTTGATGGGCGTGCGCACCTCGGTGGTGTGGGTGAAGCGATCCTCGCGCGCGGTGATCTCGGCGCCGCCGGAGACGGTGTAGCGCGCGGCCTCGGTCGCGCGGCGCACGCTCTTGAGCTGACGCTTATAGACCGCGCAGACGATGAACGCCACGATCAGGCCGAGGGGCAGACCGAACCGGAAGGCCATGAGGGCGGCAAAGAAAAGCTTATCCCCAAAGCTCAGCGGTTCATATTCCTCCTCGGTTTCGTCGGACGGTTCCACGTCAATCGGCGTACCGTTGGCGTTGGCCTCGAGGTAGCGGCCGCACGCGGCGATGTAGTCCGCGAAGCCGCCGTACCAGTCGTCCTCACGGAAATTGTCGAGGAACTCGTCCTGCATGATGTACTTGCCGTAGTCGGTGAAGGCGGCGTTGGCGGTGTCGCCGTGGGCGAGCATCTGGAAATCGCGCTCGGCCATGCTCAGCGCGAGCATGATGCCGTTGCTGTCGTGGGAGGCGGCAAGCCCGAGCGCGTCCCACGCGTATTCGGTGAAGGCGGCCATGCCGGTCTCACCGGTCTCCGTGACCGCGTCGGGGTCAATGTAGTCCGCCATGTCGTCGACGGTCACGACGTACACGCCGCAGCCGTACTGCTCGCTCACTGCCGCAGCCGCCTCGTTGAGCGTATCGTACTCCTCCTGGGTGAGCAGGGCCGCGTCGTCGTAGACGTACACGCCGCTGCTGTCTGCCGCGGCGGACACGCTCAGCGACAGCGCGAGGACGAGGGCGAAGAGCAGGGAAGCATATTTCTTCATCATCATGCCACCTCCTTACAGGCTCAGGAGCAGTCCGGCAGCCATCACGCCCAGCATACAAAGACCGGTGATGGCGGCGAAATGCTTCCAGTACAGTCCCTTGTCGAGCGGCAGGTCGCCGACGAGCTTGCCGGTCTGGCCGTTCATGGCGAAGAGAAAGCTCTTGCCGTTCCACTTCGTACTCAGCAGCCACACGGGCATGAGCGCATAGTGGACCTTGCCGCGGTGGAGCGTGACGTTTCGGCTTTCGACCGTGCAGGAGGTGTAGTCGCCGCGGGCGTCCTGCTCCATCAGCTCCACGGCGCTCGTTTCGCAGCGGCTGTCCGCGCGTTCGGCGCAGTCCTGCACGGAAACGTCGTACTTGTCGGCGAGGAAGCCGGGCAGATACGCCGTGGAAAAGGGCTTGAGCTCCTTGTAGTCGAAGGGCTCGATGGCGTCCATGTGGTCGTCAGGCATCTTGCTCGAGGCGTCCACCGGCACGCGCTCGAACCGCACCGTGCCCGCGCGGCGCACGTCGTAATGGTTCGTGACGGTCACGTTTTCACGGGCGGTGGAGTAGCCGCTCACCTTGGTGCCGTGGCAGCGGACGTCGACCTCCGCGCTGCCGTCGTAGAGCCAGAAGGGGACGTAGACGCCCTTGACCTCCTCGATGTGGTTCTCATTGGAGAACGCCTTCGGCAGCAGCTTCTTGCCGCCGTAGTGCTTTTTGAGCGCCGCGACCGCGGCGGCCTTATCCAGCTTGAAGGGCAGCACATAGTCGGGCTTGAGCGCGCCGCTGAACTGCCCGGGCACGATGGTGTTGTTGCCGCAGTAGGGGCAGGAGGTCGCGCTGGTCGTCTCGTCGCAGATCAGCTCCGCGCCGCAGCTCGGGCAGGAATAGACGCGCAGCTTTTCCGCGTCCGCGCCCCAGTCGCTGCCGGAGGCGGAGGTCCATTCGCCGTCCGCCGCGGCCTGTTCCTCCGCCTGACGGAACGCGCCGGCAGCCTGCGCGTCCTTCTCGGCGTAGAGTTTTTCGATCTCCGCGACCTCGTAGCTCGAGCCGCAGAAGTCGCATTGGAGCTTGCCGGTCGCGCTGTCGAAGCGCAGCGGGCCGGTGCAGGCGGGACACTTGTAATTGGTCACCTGATTTGCCATGCTTTTTTCTCCTTTTTCAGACTTGTCATAAGGTCGGCAGGAGCCTGCCACGCAGCGCGGCAGGCCCGATCATACCGTTTTATCGTTTGTGGATCGCTCAGGCTCTGGGCTTGCCGCAGTTGGAGCAGAACTTGCCCTTGTTCACGGTGCCGCAGTCGCACGTCCACTCGCTCGCGGGCGCGGGCTTGCCGCACTCGGAGCAGAACTTGCCCGTGTTCCTCGCGCCGCACTCGCAGGTCCATTCATTCGCCGGAGCGGGGGCGGGCTTGCCGCAGTTCGCGCAGAATTTGCCCGTGTTGCCCGTCTGGCCGCAGCTGCAAGTCCAGCCCTGTACGGCTGGGGCCGCAGCGGGAGCCGCCTGCGCCTGCGCCGCCTGCTGCTGCGCGCCCTGCTGATAGAGGGTGCCCATCTGCGCGCCTGCCATGCCGCCTGCCATGCCCATGCCCATAAACGCGCCGACCGCGCCGTTCGGGTTCGCCGCCGCCGTCTTCATCGCGTCGCCAGTCGCGCCCGCGAGATGCGCCGCCGCGCGGGTCGGGTCCATAAACGCCGCGTTGCGCTGCATCTCCTTGATCATCTTCTCGTCTTCCTCGTTCGCCGTGACGGAGGAAACGCCGAAGGAGACGACCTCGATGCCGCGCAGATCGCGCCACTTGGCGCTCAGCGCCTCGTTGAGCGCGTCCGCCAGCTCGACCGTGTGGCCGGGCAGCGCGGAGTAGCGGATGCCCATTTCGCTGATCTTCGCGAACGCGGGCTGGAGCGCGGTGAGCAGCTCGGTCTTGAGCTGGCTGTCGAGGTTCGAGCGGTCATAGTCCTCGCTCACGTTGCCGCAGACGTTCGTGTAGAACAGCAGCGGGTTGGCGATATGATAGCTGTACTCGCCGAAGCAGCGGATGCCCACGTCGATGTCGATCGCCGCGCGCTGGTCGACCACGCGGAACGGAACGGGAGACGCCGTGCCGTACTTGTTGCCGATGAGCTCCTTCGTGTTGAAGTAGTAGACGCGCTGATCCTTGGGCGCTTCGCCGCCGAAGGTGAAACGCTTGCCGATGTTGCGGAAAACGTCGCCGATGCCGTCGCCGAGCTTGCCCGAGAAGATGCTCGGCTCGGTGGAGGTATCATAGAGGAACTCGCCCGGCTCGGCGCAGACCTCCACGACCTTGCCCTGCTCGACGATGAGCATACACTGGCCGTCCGCCACCGCGATCATCGAGCCGTTGGTGATGATGTTCTCATCGCCCTTGTAGTTGCTCGAACGGCCCGTGACCTTCTTATGGCCCTTGGTCGCCAGAATGTTTGCGGGCATCGCTTCACAGTAGAAGTATTCCTTCCACTGGTCGGCCATCACGCCGCCTGCGGCCCCCGCGATCGCTTTGATCAGTCCCATACGATAAAGCTCCCTTCTGTTTCGTTCAGTCGGTCCTGCTTGCAGTTGCTTGTAATGTATTCAGTTTATCAGAGAATAGACAAAAACGCAATGACCTTTTGCGCTTTCCTGTACACTTTCATCATCCGGTAGCAGAAAAGAAGGCTATATTTTTGAATGTTGTTCAAAACACCATATTGCAATTTCTTTACGGCGTGCTATAATTTGAGAACTGTTCAGGAAAGGAGCACTCCCTATGGCACGAAAGCAGATGATCGAGGGCGGCACGAAGAACCGCATCCGCGAGGTCGGAGGACGACAGATCTTTGAGCACGGCTACGACGGCACGAGCGTGCGCGGCATTATGCTGGAGGTCGGCGGCGAGGTCGGCTTGTTCTACTATTACTACAAGACGAAGGACGAGCTGTTCACCGATGTGCTTGACCACTTCTTCGAGCCCTACCGGAAGGACCTTGAGGCGCTTGTCGCCGAGGCGAAGGAGAAGCCCTATCGGGCGCTGCTGCGCTTTTTCAGCTACATCAAGCGCGAGGTGCGCGCCTTCCGCGCGAAGTACGAGGGCAATATGCACCGCACGGTCCGCTGGGCTATTCGCGAGCAGACGCTCACGGTCATCGAGCCGTATATCGAGGACATCATTCGCACGCTCATGACCTGCGGCGCGAAGCCGACGATGGACCCGCACACCATGGCCATTTTCCTCGCGCACGGCCTGGGGAGCTGCATCCTGCACGAGGATGCCGACTGGGTGGACGAGGCGACGGACGATATGCGCCGCACGGTCAACCTCATCATGGGGCTCAGCGAGGAGGAGTCCCGCAAAATGTTTGAAGACGCGGACGGGAAAGCAAGTGCTCCCGCCGCGATGGAAGGAGAAAAGGAAAATGAAATGTAAGAAGCTCGTATCCCTGTTCCTCAGCTTGCTGCTGGCGACGGCGCTTGCCGTGCCGGCCTGCGCCGCGTTCGAGGACGTTTTTGCCGACGGCTCTGCCGACGGTACGCGCGACGGCTCACTGTTTCTTTCGGGAGAGACCGTGCGGAGCAGTGCCGCGGTGAACGGTGTCCTGCTCGCCGCGGGCAGGATCGTCGGCGTGAACGGTACAGGAGCGTATGTCATGGCCGCTGGCTATGAGGTGACGCTCGGCGGCACGGCGGAGAACGACGCGTTCCTCGCGGGCTACAGCATCGGCGTGAGCGGCACGGCGCAGCGCGACGTGTTCGCCGCAGGTCAGAGCATCACGGTGAACGGCACGGTGGGGCGCGACCTCTACGCCGCCGCCAACACCGTCACCATCACCGGCTCCGTCGGCGGCGACGTGTACGTCAGCGCCGAGAACGTCGTCATCGGCGACGGCGCCAAGATCGGCGGGCGGCTGCACTGCAATGCAAGCGCCCTGCGCTCCGTGCCCGACGGCATCGCGGACAACGCCGAGCTTTACGACGAGCCGGAAAGCGGCGACGCGGGCGTGAGCATTACGGTCCCCGACGACGAACCGGGCGTCGGCAGCATCGTGCTGCGTAAGGCGCTGAGCTTCGCGGGCGTGCTGCTGCTCGCCTTTGTCCTGCTGTGGCTCACGCCGCTGTGGGAGACGGTGGATCGGAAGTATTACGGCGCGCCGTTCGGCAGGTATGCCAAGGCGTTCGGCATCGGCTTCGCGGTGCTCGCGGGCGTGCCGCTCGCGGCGATCCTGCTGTTTATCTCGAATGTCGGCGTGCGCCTTGCACTGATCGTGCTGTTCCTTTATGCTGCGGCGATCATCGCCGCTCCCGTGTTCCTTGGCTTTTTCCTCGGCGCGCTGCTCTGGCGCGGGGCGATGAAGAAGGCTCCCTGCTACTATGCGGAGCTGGCCATCGGCATCCTCGTCTGGCGCGTCGCGGCCAGTGTGCCCGGTCTGTCCTTTGCGGTGGGCCTCGTCTCCGTGCCGCTCGGTCTCGGCGTTGTGACGCTCCTGCTCGGCAAGGGCGCGGCGAAGCCGTCGCCCAAGGCGGAGACGGCTTGCGAGGAGAGCGCGGCGTCCGACCCCGCAGCGCTGCCGGAGGACAGCGACAGCGCGGAGCAATAAGCCCATATCGCACAGCGAAAAGAGACCGCTCCGGCGGTCTCTTTTTTGATGGGAACATAATTTTTTATTATGTCTACTTGCAATGCGGCGGCGATTCCTGTAAAATGGTGTCGAAAACTTTTCCGACCTCGGAGGCTGTCATGAAGAAACGAACCTTATTTTTGGGCTTTTTGCTCATGCTTGCGCTGAGCACCGCCGCGCTCGCCGCAGACTACACCGACGTTCCCGCCGACTCGTGGGCGAGGGAGAGCATCGACAAGGCCGCAGAGTACGGTCTGATGAACGGCGTGGGGGAGGGGCGCTTCGGCCTCGGAGAGACCATCTCGCGCGAGCAGTTCGTCACCATTCTGGTGCGGATGTTCGGCTGGGAGAGCGTGAGCGGCGAGGACGCCGCCATCGACATCGCGGATTCGTGGGCGCGGGAGTTTGTCAACACCGCTGCCGCCAACGGCGTCATTGACGCGGGAGGAAAATTCCGCCCGAGGGACGCCATCACGCGCCGCGAGATGGCCGTGATGCTCGTGCGCGCGATCGGCCTCGGCGAGCTTGCCAAGGCGGACGCGGACGCGGCGCTGCCCTTCGCCGATGTGACCGCCCAGCGCGGCTACATTGCCATCGCCTACGAGATCGGCATGACCACCGGCGCGACCGAGACGACCTTTGAGCCGGACGGCACCGCCGCGCGCGAGCAGGCGGCGGCCATGCTCGTGCGTGTCTACGAAAAGTACCACGCGCCCACGACGTGGAAGCACGCCTTCTACGCGCTCTCGTCCTACTCGCAGCTCGAGCAGGCCAAGCAGTTCGACGCCGTCAGCTTCGGCTGGAGCCACATGACCTACTCCGCTGAGGAGGGCGCGAAGCTCTCAACCGTGAAGGACGACAGCTCAGGCTTCTACATCCCCGCCGGCTATGCCGATGTGGTTCCCACGCTGCGCGAGGCGGGCGTGGAGCTCAAGCTCAACGTCTTCATGGCGAACGCGCCGCTCCGCACGATGCTCGCCGACGAGTCCTCCCGCGCGGCGGCGGTCACGGAGATCATGGCGGAGCTTGAGCGCGTGTACCCCGACCTCGGCTACAATCCCTACAGTGGCGTGACCATCGACTTCGAGGGTCTGCGCGCCGCGGACAAGGAGAGCTTCAACGCCTTTATGACGGAGCTTTCCGCCGTGCTGCACGCCGAGGGCAAGACGCTTTACGCCGCCGTCATGCCCGCCGTCTACGGCGACGCCTACTTCGACGGCTACGATTTCAAGACGCTCGGCACGCTCTGCGACCGCGTGATCCTCATGGCGCACGACTACGCGGCGAGCGACCTCACCGGCTTCCTCGGCTCGCGCTATTACCGCAACCATCCCTGCGCGCCGCTCTACAAGGTCTACTACGCCGTGCGCACGGCGGCGCGTGAGATGGACGATCCCGCGAAGCTGACGCTTGCCGTCAGCATGGATGCCCGCGCATGGCAGACGGACGCGGACGGTCTGCTGACTGCGGTCCGCTCCACGCACCCGCTGCAGACCACGGTTTACAAGCGTCTGTGCCAGAGCGACACCGTGATGGGCTGGTCCGACACGGCCCGCAGCCCGTGGTGCACCTACAGCACGGAGAGCGGACAGCATATCTTCCTCTGGTACGAGGACGCGCGCAGCACCGCCGAGAAGCTCGCCTGCGCCAGGCTCGTGGGCGTGACCTCGGTCTCCGTCTGGCGGCTCGGTCTCATTCCCGATTACGCGGACGAGGGCCTGCACTACGATGTGATGAGCGTTCTGTAAGCAATGAAAAGCGCAAAAAAGAAGAGCTGCAAAAGCAGCTCTTCTTTTTGGTTTTCAAAGCGGTTCGGCTTAGAAAATGCCCTGAGCCATCATGGCGTCGGCAACCTTCTGGAAGCCAGCGATGTTGGCGCCAGCGACCAGGTTGTAGCCAAGGCCGTAACGCTCGGCAGCCTCAACGGAAGCGTCGTAGATGTTCTTCATGATGGCTTCCATCTTGGCGTCGACTTCCTCAGCGGTCCAGTAGATACGCTGAGCGTTCTGAGCCATTTCGAGCTCGGAGACGGAAACGCCGCAGGCGTTGACAGCCTTGGAAGGAGCGACGGTGAGGTGCTTCTGGCTCATCAGGAAGGCCAGAGCATCGTTGGTGGTGGGCATGTTGCCGACTTCGATGTAGTAAGGAACACCGGACTCGGCGATCTTCTTGGCCCACTCCATGTTGACATCGTTCTGGGTAGCGGCGGGCATGTAAACGTCAACGTCCTTGACGCCCCAGCACTTCTGACCCTCGACGAACTCAACACCGAACTTATCGGCATAGGGCTTGCAGTGCATAGGATCCTTGGCGCGCATCTCGAGGATGAAGTTGAGCTTCTCTTCGCCGCAGACGCCATCCGGATCGTGGATGTAGCCATCGGGGCCGGCGAAATAGGTGACCTTGCCGCCGAGCTCGTCGATCTTCTTCATGATGCCCCAGCCAACATTGCCGTAGCCGGACATAGCGACGCGCAGGCCCTTGATGCCCTTGCCGTCGTGCTTGAGGACTTCGCGCAGATAATAGACAGCGCCGAAGCCGGTCGCCTCGGGACGGAGGATGGAGCCGCCGGTGCAGACAGCCTTGCCGGACATAGCGCCGAACTCGGCAGCGCCGACGATGCGGCGATACTGACCGTACAGATAACCGACCTCGCGGCCGCCGACACCAACGTCACCGGCGGGGCAGTCGATGTCCTGACCGATGTGACGATGGAACTCGGTCATGAAGGCCTGGCAGAAGCGCATGACTTCGCCGTCGCTGCGGCCGATGGGGGAGAAGTCGGAGCCGCCCTTGGCGCCGCCGATGGGCAGGCAGGTCAGAGCATCTTTGAAGGTCTGCTCGAAGCCGAGGAACTTGATGATGGAGAGGTTGACGTTGGAAGCAAAGCGGAGGCCGCCCTTGTAGGGGCCAAGCGCCGCGTTGTACTGAACGCGGTAGCCGCGGTTGACGTGATACTTGAGCTGATCGTCCATCCAAACGACGCGGAACTCGATGGTGCGCTCGGGCTCGACCATACGCTCGAGCAGGCAGGCAGCCTCATACTCGGGGTGGGCATTGATGACGGGTTCGAGAGAGGTCAGGACCTCTTCGACGGTCTGCAGAAATTCGGGCTCATTCGCATTCTTGGCTCTGGTCTCGTCCAGAACTCTCTGGATATAAGCATTCATGATAATAGCCTCCTCTAAATTTACTCGTTAAGAGCATTTCGATGGTGCTTCCATCTCGTCTGTTAGACTATCACAAAACAGGCGCTTTCTCAAGGGGGTACGTCCAAAATCGAAGCGTCCGGCTGTGAGAAATTTTCCCTTCCTTTTTGTGCAAAGCGCAGAAACAGAAATGAAAAAGTTTCGGAATTTTGATAATACCTATTAAAATTCCTGCAATTATTCCTTCATGTCATGCTTAACATCTGAATTTTTTCTGTCATGCTGCGGCGAAGCATGACAAAAGGCGATGGAAAATATCCATCGCCTTTTTGTATATTTGCATGGTTTATGCATCCACGCCGCCGGAGGGCTGCGCGTCGTCCGGCTCGGCGGGCGTGGAGACAGGCAGCAGCTCAAGGTCGCACGCCTCGATCCAGAATTCGCTGACATGACCGTCGTAGTACCAAACGCGCACGCGGTCGCCCACATTGAGCAGCGGCGCGTAGGGCACGTCCGCGGCGCTCATGCGGACGGTGAAGTCCGTCTCGCCTGTAAAGCGCAGGAAGTAGATGCTGTTGCCGTCAACGACGGCGGAGCGGATCTCGGCGATAACGCCCTCAAGCGAGCGGCGGTCGGTCTCGACCGGCTGGTCGATGCCGGTCTGATCGTCCGAGATCAGATTGCTCTGCCGGAGCATCTGACGGTAGTTCGACTCACACTCGGCGACGGTCGCGCCGGTGGCGACGATCTGGTACTGGTTGACGTTGACCATGGCGTACATCTTCACGAGCTCGCTCGCGTCCTTGAGCGCCATGAAGTAGGTCGGCTGCTCGGCAACGTTCAGGAGCAGCGGGAAGGTCGCCGTGTAGCGCAGGTTCTGGACCTGACCCTCGGCGCTGTCCATCGCGCTGTACTCGGTCGCGCCGGCGCAGGGGTAATACTTCGTTTCCTTGGTGCGCTGGTTGGAGAGCAGGAAGCCGACGTTGCTCTCGTCGCCGCCGACGCTCGTCACGCCCGTGTAGAGGTAGACGTCGTCGCCCTCGGCAATGTAGTTGTAGCCGTCGGTGGTGACGGTGACGTCGCGCTGGCCAAGGATGGAGTTGATAAAGCCGTTGTGGTACATACCGTAGTAGTCGTACTGCTCGATGATGAGCTCGGCGGAGTAGACGTGGTCGACCCACTCGGGCGGCTCGGTCAGGTACTCGCTCTCGCCGGTGACGGCGTTGACGAGCACCGCGCCGTTGTTGTCCGTGCCGCCGAAGAGCCCGATGGTCTTTTCCTTCTTGGCGCAGACCCAGTAGGGCGTGCCGTCCTCGTCGATCTCAAAGACCGGCTCCTCGAACATGAAGGTCGGATATTGGAAGCGGAGGTGGCGGTAGAGGTTGCGGGAGAAGTGCTCGGCGGTGGTGTACTTCATGCCCTCGTCAAGGCGGACGACGTCCACGCTCTGATCGACCATGTCGATGATGAGGTAGGCGGGAAGACCGGCGGAGCGGTTGTTGAACCACTTGATGATGTCGCCGTAGCGCAGCGGGGTGACGCGCACGGGGCGGCCGTGGTAGTTGATCTGGGTGTAGTCCTCAGAGACCTCGAACTGGGAGACCATGTCGGAAAGCTCGCCAAGCTTGCGGTCGCCGAGCTTCTCGGCGCTGTCCTTATCGAGCATGGGAATGCGGTCGTAGGCGACCTCGGCGATCTCGGAGGAGAAGTCGCCGGACTGGACGGTGAGGAGCTTCTGGTAGCTGCCCGCGCGGAACACGACCCACGAGGCCACGCCGCCGACGACGGCAAGCGCGAGCAGTCCGGCGGCGAGAAAGAACGGGACGGTGCACTGCTTCTTCACGAAGCGGAAGTAGCCCTTGGCCCCCTCGCCCTGAAAGCCGGAGGTCAGCAGGGCGCAGCCGCAGTAGACTGCGCAGAGAAGCAGGACGAAGCCGTAGAACTCCTCGGTGTGGAGGTTGATGGCGGGCAGCTCGAGGTAGAAGTAGACCGCGCCGACGAGGAGGGTGACGAGGCTATTGATGGCAATGCGCTTGCCGGGGGTGCCGACGGCCTTGCGCGGCTTGCGCTCGCGCTTGGGCGCGGCGCTTCCCTCGCTGCCGCCGGCAGCGCTGTTCGCGCCGGAGAAATCAAAGCGGAAGCCGCCGGCGTCGGAGCCGGAAAATTTGATGCCCATAAATTTTTCCTTTCCTTTTGCACGAAGCCGTGCAACAAAATGAGATTATTCCACGTTATTATATCACGGCGCGAAGCAAAAACAAGCGGAACGGCGATTTGTTACGGAATTGTTCAAATTTTCCGGCGACGCGGCCTCAGACCCCTTCGCCCACGATGCGGCAGTAGGCGTTGGAGGTCAGGCGGCAGGCGGCGCAGTAGAGCACGGTGAACACGGCGCAGGCGCACGCCGTGACGCCGAGCACGAGCGGAAGGTTCTGAAGTCCGAAGAGCCGCAGAATGCGCCAGATCATCGGCTGAGCAAAGGCGAGATGGACGAAGGCGGCGAGCAGCGGCAGGAGGAACACCATGCGCAGCTGGGCGTTGACGCTTGTGCGGATGTCGCGCTTTGTCATGCCGACGCGCTGCATGACGGCGAAGCGGGCGGCGTCCTCGTAGCCCTCGGAGAGCTGCTTGTAGTAGAGCATCAGGACGGAGGCGAGGAGGAACACCGTGCTGAGGACAAGGGCGAGGAAGAAGAGGCTGCCGTAGGTGGCGTAGAACTCCGCGCGCGCCTCGGCGGCGATCTCACGGCTCATCTCGGCGGAGAGGGTGCGAACGACGTCCTCCGCGCCGAAGTAGAGCCCCGCGGTGGAGCCGAGCATGACGAGGATCATGGTCGAGAGGATACAGATGACGGCAAGTCCCGCGCCGGAGCGCTTCATACGATAGACGAGCGAGGAGAGCGCGACGAAGTTTTTCTTCTGGTAATAGAACCGGTCATTGCCTTGGAGCGTGCGGCAGAGGGTAACGCTGCCCGCGATGAAGAGAAGGAATGTCGCAAGGATGACCATGACGACCGCCACGAAGAAAACGAGCATCGCGGTGATCGGCTCGGTGATGGTGACGGCGAGGTAGTAGGCTCCGCCGAGAAGGCCCAGGCCGGGAAGGACGAGGAGCCATTGGGATCTCGGAGGACGCTCGCCGAGGCTGTCGCTGCGGAGAAGGCTGACCGCGGAGGCGCGGCGCACCTGCCGCCATGCGTTCAGGAGGAGAAGAAAGAAGATAAACGCATCGGTCAGGACGCAGAAGCGCACCGCGCCAAGATCCAGCAGCGGCAGAGTGGGCAGCTCCGTGCGGGCGAAATGCGAAAGCACGCGGGCGGAGAGCTGCGTGAGCAGCACGCCGAGGGCGAGTCCCGCGGTGAGGGAGACGAGCGCGGAGAAGGCGGTCTCCCAGAAAAGAAGCGAGGTGAGCGCGCCGCGGTCCATGCCGAGGACGCTCATGAGGCCGAGCTCCTTCTTGCGGCGGCGGATGAGGAAGGCGTTCGTGTAGAAAAAGAAGAGGAGGGCAAACACCGCCATCACCCACTTGCCGAGGGTCATCACGAGGCGGATCGCCGAGGTGCCCATGCCGTTTACGCCGCTGCCGACGGCGTAGAGCACGGGGCTGTCGGCGAGGAAGGCGAGGTCGTAGACCACCGCCGTCATAAAGACGCAGGCGGCGAGGTAGGGGGCGTAAATGCGCCGGTCGCGGCGCATCCCGCTGAGCGCCAGACGGGGATAGAAGAACGCATTCATGCCGCGCCGCCCCCCGTCTGGGACGCAGTGAGCGCGTCGGCGATGCGGCGGTAGAAGGCGGTCTCCGTGTCCGTGCCGCGCGTGAGCTCCTGTGCGACGGCGCCGTCGCGCAGGAAGAGGACACGGCCCGCACAGCTGGCCGCGCGGACGGAGTGCGTGACCATGACGATGGTCTGCCCCGCGCCGTTGACCGTGCCGAAGAGACGGAGCAGCTCCTCGGTGGAGCCGGAGTCGAGCGCACCGGTCGGCTCGTCGGCAAAGAGAACCTGCGGGCGCGTGATGAGCGCGCGGGCCACGGCGGCGCGCTGCTTCTGGCCGCCGGAGACCTCGTAGGGGTATTTTTTGAGCAGGTCGGAAATGCCGAGCCGGTCGGCGAGCGGGACAAGGCGGGACTTCATCTCGCCGCGGCTCTTGCCCTGCAGGACGAGGGGGAGGAGAATGTTGTCCTCCAGAGAGAAGGTGTCGAGAAGGCTGAAGTCCTGAAAGACGAAGCCGAGGTGGTCACGGCGGAAGGCCGCCGCGCGCTCCTCGGGGATCTCGGCGAGGTTCTGCCCGCCGAGGAGGACCGTGCCGCCGGTGGGGCGGTCGAGCGCCGCGAGGAGGTTCAGAAGCGTGGTTTTGCCGCTGCCGCTCTCGCCCATGACGGCGACGTACTCGCCGCTCTCGACGGAGAAGGTGACGCTTTTGAGCGCCTCGACCTTCGCGCCGCCGAAGCGGGTGGTGTAGGTCTTGGAGAGACCGCTGACTTCAAGAAGGGACATGGGGAAAACTCCTTTCCGATATTTCTGCCGCCATGATAGCAGGCGGAGCTTGTGTTTTTTCCGTGCTTTTTTCTTAAATCTTTCTTGATTTTGCGCGCAAAAAGCGGCCGAAAAAGCTTTTTTCGCTCTCCGGCCGCTTTTTCAGATGAGGTGGTTGTTTACTTTTTCCGCCGCAGGAGGGCAAGGCCCACCGCGAGCGTCAGAATGAGGACAAGAAATTTTTTCATGGGTCACTCCAGATTCAGCTTCCTCGTGAGGAAGAAATAGGTGACGAGGTAGAAAATGACGCAGACGATCAGCTCGCAGACGAGGGCGACGGCAAAGATGGCATTGCCTGCCTGCACGCCGGTGAGGCTCGACCACGCGGTGAAGCCGTCGCCGAAGAGATTTACCAGAACCGCGATGGCCGCGAACTGCACGAGCTGGAAGAACACGAGGACGGACACGGCGGTGAGGGCGCTCTTGTGCTTATTGAAGCTGAAGCCGACGGCGTACGCCGCGTAGACGATGAGGGAAACGGCGGTGACGCCGAGGACGCAGAAGAGGAAGACCTCCAACGCGAAGAGCAGCGCCTGCCCCTGCATCGAGTTGTCCAGCTTGCGGAAGGAGAGGAAGAGGTCGGACGCGAACTGCGGGACCACCCGCCAATCACTGAAATCGAACGCGCCGATCATGCACAGCAGCACGACGGCGAGGAATGCCGCGGCGTACCAGACCGCCGAGACGATCAGCTTGGAGGCAAGGAGTTGGTGCATATTCACCGGCAGCGTCAGGGTGAGGTAGCCCTCGTCCTTGAGGAGATGGTCGCGGAAACGCACGGCGGAGAGCACCAGCGGCGCGAAGCACAGCGCCATGATACCGAAGACGAAGCCGATGGTGACGAGGACCGCCAGCAGGTTGAGCAGCCAGGGAGATTCATTTTGCAGCACGTTCTGCGAGGCGCGCATGGCAAGCGTCAGCGCGAGCATCCCCGCGAAGATGGGCCACATGATGCGGCTCGTGGCACGAAATTCGTGCCGGATGAGTTTGGTCAGCATTTGAACACCTCCCGGAAAAGCTCGTCGACGCTTTTGCCGGTTTCGCCGCGGATGGCGTCGACGGTGGTGTGCCGCTCGACGCGGCCGTTTTGCAGGAAGATCACCTCGTCGAGCACCTGCTCGACATCCGCGATGAGGTGGGTGGAGATGACGACGGAGGCGTCCTCGTTGTAGTTGCCGATGATGGTGCGGAGAATGTAGTCGCGGGTGGCGGGGTCGACGCCGCCGATCGGCTCGTCGAGCAGATACAGCTTCGCCGCGCGGGACATGACAAGGATGAGCTGGAGCTTTTCGCGCGTGCCCTTGGAGAGCGTTTTGACGCGCGCCGAAGCATCGAGGCCGAGGCGGGCGAGCATCTCCTGCGCCGCGTCGCGGCGGAAGTCGGCGTAGAAGTCGGCATAGTAGCCGACGGTCTGCGCGACGGTCATCCAGTCGGGCAGGGCGTTGCGGTCGGGGAGATAGGAGACGATGGCCTTCGTCTCCGGCGAGGGGGCTTTGCCGTCGATCAGAATTTCGCCGCTCGTGGGGGTGAGCAGGCCGTTGGCGAGCTTGATGAGGGTCGTTTTGCCGCTGCCGTTCGGGCCGAGCAGACCGACGATGCGGCCCGGCTCGATGGAAAGCTCCACGCCCTCGAGGGCGGATTTGCCGCCGTAGCGCTTGGTGAGCGCCTTACATTCTAAAAAACTCATGGTTCTTCCTCCTTTCGGCCTTGCAGCAGGGCGATGACCTCGTCTCTGCCGCAGCCGAGCTTTGCCATTTCGGAGAGAAAATTCTCCACACATTGATCCGCCAGACGGAGCTTCGCGTTTTCGATCATGGAAACATCTCCCGTCACGAAGCGGCCCGCGGTGCGCTGGGAAAAGACCAGCCCGTCGCGCTCAAGGTCGGCGAGCGCACGCTGCACCGTGTTGGGATTGACGCCCGCCTCCACCGCAAGCTCGCGCACCGAGGGCAGACGCTCGCCGGGGCGGAATTCGCCCGCGACGATGGCCTGCGTCAGGCGCTGCGTGAGCTGGGTGTAGATGGGGCTGTCATTGCGGAATTGCCACTCCATACGGTTCCTCCTTTTCTTGATGTATGATTGTATTAGATGATTAGTACAATAATACATCGGGAACGATTTGTCAAGAGGATTTGAAAAAGTTTTTGGGAAAACCGACCGTTGTCAAATATTTTTGATGGACAAAGCCCGCTCATTTCCCTATGATGAAGGCAGAAAGGACGGGATGCCTATGGAGATCGGAGCCAAGCTCAGGCAGGCGCGCATAGCGGCTGGGCTCACGCAGGAGCAGACGGCGGAGGCGCTGGGCGTGAGCCGCCAGAGCATATCAAACTGGGAGAATGAAAAGAACTATCCGGATATTGTGAGCGTGGTGCGGCTGAGCGACCTGTACGCGGTCAGTCTGGATGCATTGTTAAAGGAGGAAGCACCGATGTCAGATTATCTGGATTATCTGGAGGAGAGCACCAACACCGTGCGGAGCCGGAGGGAGCAATCTCTGCTGATCCTTCTGTGCGTATATCTGGGCATCTGGGCCGTTTCCGTGCTCTTTTTCTGGCTGCTCACCGGGCCAAGCGACGCCATGGGCTACGGCATCGTATTTTTGTGGCTCGTGCTGCCGGTCGCCGCCTTTGTTATTTCACTGCTCATTGGCCGGGGCGGATACGGCGGAAGACAAGGCTGGCTGCTGCCGCTTATATTCGGCACGATGCATATGCTCGCGGGGTACGCAACCTTCATGCTGGCCAACATGCTCTCCGTCGGCATCCTGCGTCTGCCGCAGCCGAGTCTGCTGCTGAAGGGAACGATCATCTCCGCCGCCGGTTTTTGGTTCGGAGCTCTGACGCGGAGACGGAGGAGGCAGCGCGGGGAGAGCGGCGAATAGGAGAGATCGGACAAAAGAAAAGCCGCCCGGGAGGGCGGCTTTTTGAGCGATACGTTTGAGCAATACATTCAGGTGTTGTCGGGGGCGATGGGGCGGCGGATGAGCAGGGCGCGGAGCGCGTGCCAGTTGAAGGGATAAATGGGATACATATAATGTCCGCCGGCGATGGGCCTGGTGGTGACGAGCAGGACGACGATGAGCAGCGTGCCGAGGGCGAGTCCGACCCAGCCGAGGGCAGCGGAGCTGACGAGCAGCACGAGGCGCAGAAGCTTGAAGGCGTAGCCGAGCTCGTAGCTCGGCTGGGCGAAGTTCGCGATGGCAACGAACGCCATGTACGCCAGCACCTCCGGCACGAGCCAATGCGCCTGCACGGCGAAGTCGCCGAGCACGAGCGCACCGATCATGGAAAACGAGTTGGAAAAGACGCTGGGGGTGTTGAGCGAGGCGAGCTTGAGGAGGTCGACGATGAACTCGGTCAGGAGAAGCTGGGCGAGGATGGGGACCTCATACTCGCTCGTGACGGCGAGGAAGCTCAGCGCGCTGTTGGGAAGGTCAGGGTCCTGCACGAGCAGATACCACACGGGCGTGATGAAGAGCGTGAGCAGAAAGACGACCACGCGCAGAATGCGGAGGTATGAGCCGACGAGCGGCGGGAAATAGAAGTCGTTCGCCTCCTGCACGAAATCAAAGAAGCGGGTGGGCAGGATCATGGCGGCGGGGGAGTTGTCCACGAGGACGATGATGCTGCCCTCCATGATGCTTGCGGTGGCGGCGTCGGGGCGCTCAGTATAGCGAACGCGTGGAAAAGGGTTGAACCATTGCCTCTGGTCCATCATGGATTCCGCGATGGACTCCTGTGACATGGAGATGGAGTCCGCGTCGATGGCGGCGAGCTTCGCGCGGACGCGCGCGAGGAGCGCACGGTCCACCTTGTCCTCGAGATAGCAGAGGACGACGTCGGCGCGGGATTTCTCGGAAATTTTGTGACCCTCGAGCGTCAGCTGCGGCGTGCGGATGCGGCGGCGCAGGAGCGCCGCGTTCTGCACGAGCGTTTCGATGAAGCCGTCGTGCGCGCCGCGCAGCACCTTGCCCGAGGACGGCTCCTCCACGCCGCGGGAGGGGTAGCTCTTCGCGTCGATGAGGATACATTCGCCGTAGCCCTCGGCGAGGAGCAGCGTTTTGCCGAGGAACACGGCGGTGGCCGTCTGCCGGAGATCTGCTTCGGCGTTGACCTCGCTGAAGGTCACATAGCGGTCGATGAAGGTCTGCGCGTCGGCGGCGTCGGCGGTGGAGGGCAGGGCGAGCCAGAAGCCGATCATGCGCTCGAGCACCGCGTCGTCGCCGTAGCCGTCCACGACATACAGACGGCAGCGGCGGCCGCCCGCGACGAGGTCGCGGGCGATCATGTCAAAGCAGCGCTCGACGCCCAGCAGGGCGTCGAGCGTGCGGACATCCAGTTCAAAGTGTCCCGTCAGGCGCTCCATGGCGGCTTACCGTCCTTGTCTGTCAAGATAGTCCCAGACGTAGCTGGCGACCTCGTCGGGGGTGCGCAGGCTCTTGGCGCCGGAGACGAGGCGCTGCTGCTCCTCGGGCGAGAGGCCGGCGTAGCAGCGGTTGGCGTTGACGTCACCCGCGAGGAAGGATTTGAGCAGGGTGTAGCCCACGCGCTCATCGGAGCAAAATTCGGAATTGGTTCCCATCGTGAAGATCTCCATTCTGCCGCTCTGCCTTGCGCTGCTCTCCGTCGGCGGCAGATGGAGAGCCTGCATACGGCGCGGCTGCCGCCTGTCGGCGTGCCGCAGATGCCGCGATCTTTTGTGTGAACACAAAAAATCGCCTCTGCACTATTGTGTGCAGAGGCGGTCTTTTCATACGCGGTTCAGACCTCTTTATCAAAATAGAAGAAGGTCTCATCCTCGCCGGCGCGGTGCATACAGGAGGAGAGCATCCTGTAGGAGGCATCGTTTTCCTTATAGCATTTGGCGACGACGTGGGCGAGGTGGAGCCGGTAGAGCGCCCAGTCGGCGACGGCGGCGAACGCCTCCGTGCCGTAGCCGTGGCCCGCGAAGTCCGGCGAGACACGGCAGCCGAGCTCCGCGCCGCCGCGGGAATCAAAGCGGTAGAGGACGACCTCGCCGATGAGTGCGCCGTCGAGCCGGACGGCAAAGTTCACGGCGCGGGAGCGGGCGCAGTCCTCCCGCGCGACGGCGAGAAAGTAGTCCTCGTAGGGCGTGCCGTCGTAGTCCTTGCGGAAGTCGTAGCCCCACCAGCGGTTGCGGTCGTCGTCGAGACAGAGGGCGGCGTAGGCGGTTTTGTCCGCGTCGGTGAGCGCGTCGAGCGTCAGGCGGGCGGTGGTAAGCGTGGGGATCTCGGTGATGTTGACCAGCTCGTTGAGCACGTCGAAGCGCAGCTTCGCGCCGAGGTGGTCGGGCAGGTACTGGAGCTTCGAGGTGCGCAGGCCCTTGTCGCCGGCGTCGTCCTCGCGGTTGAGCCAGCGCACGCCGTCCACGGCAAATTCCTGCGCGAACGCCTGCACGGTGGCGGGATAGACGCCCTCATAGCCGTAGAGGGCTTTTTCGATATGAATTTGCAGCGTGTCGCCGCAGCGCTCCGCCATGGCGACGGAGAGGAGCCTGCCGTCCAGCTCCATGCCGCCGACGAGGAAGTGCGGGCTGCCGGTCATGCGGAGCATTTTCTCGGCGCAGCGCAGCTCGTTTTTCGCCGAGTCGGACGCCTTGGTGAAGACGGCCTCGTAGTCGCGGAAGAACTGCGTGATGAGCGGCAGGTCGCTCTTCCCGAGCGGGCGGAAGGCGGCGTCGGGATAGAGCTTGCGGAACTTGTTGATGTGGTTGCGCTGTCCGGAGTAGCGGCGTCCGGCAAAGTCGCGCAGATCCTCGGCGGCGTAGATATAGTCGCGCCAGACGCGCGGGGAGGAAAAGCGGAAGTAGGGGTAGCGCGCGGCAAGGCGCTCCGCCTTGTCCTGCGGGACGACGGAGAGGACGAGGGGAATATCCCGCTCGCGGCAGTCGTCCTCGATGAGCGTGAGCGCCGCGTCCTCATCGCCGTTGGGGCCGGGAACGGGGTAGTCGAAGCAATACTGACCGTCGATGAAATTGCGGACGATCAGGCAGCCCGCGCCCTCCGCCCACGAGGGGTGCAGGTGGCTGCGCCACATGAGCTTGACGAGGGCAGAGTATTCGCAGAGCTGGTATTCGCAACTTTTATAGTAGCGGCGCAGGCGGGCAATGTCCCGCTGCGTGACAGGAGTAAAGGTGAGCATAGGGTGTTCCTTTTCTTTCGCGTTGTTTTCTCTGCGCCCGCGGGTCGGCGGGCTTCCTTATTATAACCGCTTCGGCGGTGATTACAAGTGGCTTTTGCAACGGCTCAGGGCTGCATTTCCGCGACGACGCGCTTCGTGCAGTCGATGAAGTGACGCAGGCCGTCGCTCGCGGCGTCGAGCGAGCGGACGGCAAGGCCAAGCTCGCGCGAGGACGCCGGCTCGACCGGCAGGAGCTTCACGCCGTCCGTGCGGCCGCGGACGGTCAGCTCGGTCATCATGCTCACGCCGAGGCCGTGGCTGACCATGCTGATGACGGTGGGATCGTCCACCCAGGTCGGCAGGATGTGCGGCTTGACGCCGATGCGGTTGAAGATACGCATGATGTCCTTATCAAAGCCCTGCGAGGGCATGATGAAGTCGCGCGCCTCGAAGGCGGCAAGCGGGAAGGCGGTCATGCCCTGCGTGTCGAAATCCTTCGGCAGAACGGCGAACATGGGATCGTCGGCAAGATGCACCCACTCGTACTGGCCCTCGTCCTGCGGGGAGACGAGGATGGCGTCCATCTTGCCCTGCGCGAGCAGCTCGTAGGGGACGTCGACGTGGTCGGCCATGCGGATGTCCACGTCCACGTCGGGGCACTCCTCGCGGAAGCGCTGGATGATGCCCGGCAGCCAATGCATGGCGATGCTGGCGTAGGCGCTGACGCGGATGATCTCCGTGCGCGAGGAGGCGACCTGCTCGATCACGCTGTCGAGCCGGGCGTTGGCCTGAAGAAATTCGCGCACGGCGGGCGCGATGCGCTCGCCCTCCTCCGTGAGGCGCACGCCGCTGCGTCCGCGCTCGAGCAGCGTGAAGCCGACCTCCTTTTCCAGCGAGTTCATCATGTGTGTCAGGCCCGACTGCGTGTAGCCGAGGACCTCTGCCGCCTTGGTAAAGCTGCCGAGATCGACTGCCATGAGCAGGGCCTCTAATTTCTTGCTTTCCATAGAAGTATTTCCTTTCTATTAGGATCGCTCATATTTTTATTATAATACGTCGCTTTACTTTTGGCAAGAAAGACGGTATCATTTGACTAATTTCTGTTTAATTTATACATCTCATTAAAATATATGAGGACGAATTTGACGGAAAACGGAGAGAGAAACGTAGTTAAAGGAGAAAATCACATGGAAAACAATCGTGCCCAATGGGGAAGCAAGATCGGCTTCATCCTGGCGGCGGCGGGCAGCGCCGTCGGCCTCGGCAACATCTGGAAGTTCCCCGGCAAGGCCTTTGAGGGAGGCGGAGGCGCCTACATCCTCATTTATCTGGCCATCGTCGTTCTCATCGGCTTCCCCGTCATGCTCTCGGAGCTGACCATCGGCCGCGCCGCGCAGGCGAACGCCATCGACAGCTTCCACAAGCTCGGCTACCGCGGCTTCAAGTGGGTCGGCGTCACGGGTGTTGCGGTGGCGTTCATCGTCACCTCCTATTACTGCCACGTCGGCGGCTGGGTGCTGCGCTATGTCGTGTCCTACATTACGGAGGCGCAGACGGTCTATGCCGATCCGCTCGGCTATTTTTACGGCCTGCTCGGCTACAACGCCGCGACGGGCGAGACATGGTTCCCGCTGACCGCCATTCTCTTTGCCGCGGTCTTTATGGCAGTCAACGCCTTCATCATCATCAAGGGCGTTGAGGGCGGCATCGAGAAGTTCAACAAGGTCGGTATGCCCGCGCTGTTCGTCATTCTCATTGTACTGCTCGCGCGCACCATCACGCTCGACGGCGCGCAGGTCGGCTTCGCCTATATGCTCAGCTGCGACTGGAGCAAGGTCGGCTTCAACACCTTCCTCTCCGCGCTGGGGCAGGCGTTCTTCTCCCTGTCGCTGGGCATGGCCATCATGATCACCTACGGCTCGTATCTGCCCAAGCATGAGAACCTCGGCAAGAACACGGCGCTCATCTGCACGATGGATACGCTCGTGGCGCTCATCGCCGGCTTCATCATCGTGCCCGCGGTGTTTGCGACGCTCGGCTCCGAGAACGTCGGCAAGGGCGGAGGCTTCGCCTTCGCGTCCCTCGCGGGCGTGTTCGAGCACATGGCGGGCGGCGCGTTTTTCGGCGTGCTGTTCTATATGCTGCTCCTGTTCGCCGCGCTGACGAGCAGCATATCCCTCATCGAGGGCGTGGTGGCGTTCCTGACCGAGCGCTTCGGCTGGAAGCGCAAGCCCACCACCATCATCGTCTGCACGCTGATGTTCCTCATCGGCTGCCTGTACACCATGTCGCAGGCCGCGTTCAACATCAAGGGCATCTGGTTTGACTTCGCCAACGGCGTGAGCTTCCCCATCTTCGGCGACTTCATGGAGTTCCTCACCGACCGTCTGATGATCCCTCTGTGCGCGCTCGGCGTGTGCATTTTCACCGGCTGGATCTGGAAACCCGCGAATGCCGTGCATGAGATCGAGCTGGACGGCAAGCCGTTCAAGCTGGCAAAGGTCTACAGCGTGCTGGTCAAGTACGTTGCGCCAATCTCCATCCTGCTCATCATCGTGGCGAGCTTCGTCACCGGCACGACGCTGAGCTGAGAAAACGAAAAAGCGACGAAAAGCCCTCCGCTCACCGAGCGGAGGGCTTCCTTGTGCGTTATTCCGCCGTGTACAGGCGGCCGCCTTTCCGATAGACGATGCGGACCTCGGGCGTGTTGGTGAGGTAGACGAGCGAGCCGTAGCTCACGCCGAAGTCCAGCACATCGCCGAGCCGGACGGGGACGGCGGCGTTCTCCACGTCAAGAATGGTGTGGTCCGAGGACGCGCCGAGGACCTCCACGCCCGCGAGGCGCGGCGTGAGGTCGAAGGGATCGCCGTAATCGACGCGGCCCGCGGCGCAGAGCGCGCGGCGGCGGATGCCGCGGTCGGTGTATTCGCGCGTTTTGCCGAAGGCATCCACGGTCAGCTCGCCGACGGGATAGCTCGGCTTCGGCTTGCACTCCACGACCTCCATGCGGAGGGTGAACACGTCACGGCGCAGAAAGTCGGGATAGCAGCCGTAGATGCCGCCGAGGAGGGCGAACTCGCCGATGCGCAGATGGTTGACGCGCGCGGGCAGCGTGCCGTCAAGCACCATGTGGACGGAGGTGGACGCGCCGCCGGAGATGTATTGCAGCTCGCGGCCAATGGCGCGCTCCACCGCCTCGGCGGCGGAGACCAGCTCGCGCAGCTTCTCCGGCGTGGCGGCGACCGAGCCGTAGCAGCCGAGATTCGTGCCGACGCCTGCCAGCTCCAGATGGTCGAGCTTATACTCGACCTCAAGCGCGGCATCGACCAGTTCCTCGCGGCTCCAGAAGCCCTCACGCAGATCGCCGAGGTCAGCCATCAGGATCACACTGTGGCGCGTTCCGCGCTTCGCGCAGACCGCGTTGAGGGCGCGGAGCGTTTCAAGCTCGCTCTGGAGACTCATGTCCGCGACCTCCGCGACCTCCGGAAGCTCGGAGAGCATGGGGATGCGGATGAGAACGCGCTCGCAGGCAACGCCCGCGCCGCGCAGGGCGCGCAGCTGACTGAGACGGGATGAGGCAAGGCTCCGCACGCCGCATTCCGTATATACCCCGGCGGCCTCCGGCAGCGCCGAAAAGCCCTTGACCACGCCCGCGACCTCGACAGAAAGGCTCTGGCAGCGCTCGATGAGCGCTGCCAGATTTGCTTTCAGCTTGTCAAGGTCGATCTCTAAAAGAGGGTATCGTGCCGTTCCTCTGTTCATAGACCGTTCCTTTGCCGTTTTGATTTATTCCGCCTTAGCCGCAGCCTTGGACTTCTTATAGGGCTTGCCGGCAAGATCCTTGACCGTCCAGCCGATGAGGGCGCACAGCCAGTTGATGAGCGGCATCAGCCAGTTGAACAGAGCCCACGGGCCGTAGCCGCCCGCGCCCCACGCATTGATATCAAGGGTGCTGGAGATAAACACGCCGCAGGTGTTCCACGGAATGAGGGCGGAGGTGACGGTACCGGCGCTTTCCAGCGTACCGGAGAGGAGAGCCGGGTGCAGACCCTTCTCTCTGTATTCCTCGGCATACATACGGCCGGGAACGACGATGGAGATGTACTGCTCGGGCATGACGGCGTTGGAGAGAACGCAGGTGCACTCGGTGAGGAGCACGAGACCCGCGGGGCCCTTCGCCAGCTTCTTGAGGCTGTTGACGATGACCTCGAGCTGGTGGGTGTCCTCCATAATGCCGCCGAACATCATGGCGATGATCGTCATGGCGACGGAGGACATCATGCCGAGGATACCGCCGCTTTCAAGCAGACGGGTCATGGTGTAGCTGGTCTCGGGAGAGAGGGTCTCCTCGAACATGGCGAGCACTTCGTCGCTGAAGTAGTAGCCGTTCATGCCGAAATCAAACACGGTACCCATGTTGCACTCGGGCTGGAAGATCATGCCCATGATCGCGCCGGAAATGATGCCGAGCGTGATACCAGGGATGGCGGGCATCTTCATGGCAACCGCCACGATAACGATGACCGGGGGCAAGAGCAGCGCAGGGTTGATATTGAACACGGCCTCGAGCGCGCCGGAGAACTCCGTCACGCGGCTCATGTCGGCATCGCCGCCGTGATACTGCATGGCGCCGAGAATACCGAAGCCGATGAGGGTGATGACATAGGTGATGCCGGTGGGCAGGATCATGGCCTTCACGTGGGTCATAACGTCCGTGCCTGCCATAGCGGGCGCAAGGTTCGTGGTATCGGACAGCGGGGACATCTTGTCGCCGAAGTAGGCGCCGGAGAGGACCGCACCGGCGGTCATGCCGGGGCTCATGCCGAGACCGAAGCCAATGCCCATGAGGGCGACGCCCATCGTACCCATCGTGCCCCAGGAGGTACCGGTGGCAAGAGAGGTGATGGAGCAGATGAGAACAGACGCAATGAAGAAGATCGCGGGCTTGAGGACCTTCAGACCGTAGAAGATCATTGTGGGAACGACACCGGCGTTGATCCAAACGCCGATGAGGATACCGACGATGACGAGGATACAGACAGACTGGAGGGCTTTATAAATACCGTCCATCATGGACTTTTCGATGGCCTCCCACTTGTAGCCGAGGTAGAGCGCCATCAGCGCGGCGCCCATAACGCCGATGAACATGGGGACATGCGGGTCTGTTTCATACTTGACGATGCCGAGCGCCAATGCGCCGACCAAGATCAGCATGGTGACCAGAGCTTCCCACAGCTTTGGCATACGCGGGGTCCTGGCTTTCTTTTCTTCACTCACTTGATTGTACCAACCTTTCTCTAAATACATGGTGCGCATAGGGCGGGAACGCTCCCGTCCGCGCAGCTTCGTAGATGGTGAACACTGTTTTACGGTATTTGCGAGGGTCTGTGCGCCCGCAGACCGGCAGATGAGACCGGCGGCAGGAAGACGTGATCTTGACGGTATTCCCCCTTTATTCGGTGATTTTTCCCTCCTTGAATGATCAGGAAACGATTTGCTGCGGTCTCCCCGTCCTCCCTCGCCCCCCTGCGAAGGGGAGGACGGGGAAATTGCATGTAAGGCTGATACGGGAAGCGCGCGGCGTACCGATTAAATATGCGGATATTTTAGCATATTTTATGCACGGTGGCAAGTGCCGCGCGCTTGCCGGATATCACAAAGTTTGACCGTTTGGCTTGGTCAGGACGCTGTTTTCTCTTACCAGCCGAGCTTGGTCATAGCCTCGTCGACCGCCTTGATGCACAGGTCGATCTCTTCCTTGCCGGTGATCAGCGGCGGGACAAAGCGCAGGACATTGCCGTTGGTGTTGTTGATGAGCACCTTGTTGTCCTGGAAGCAGAGGTCAACCACGGGCTGGCCGCTGGGATGGTTGAGCTGAATGCCGTTGATCATGCCGAGGCCGCGGATCTCGTTGACCGCCTTGGGATGGTTCTTCTCGATGACCTTGTGCATCTGATCGCGGAAATACTCGCCCATGACGCGGGCGTTCTCGATGACGCCCTCGTTGATCATGACGTCGAGCGTGGTGGCAGCCAGAGCGCAGGCGAGAGGACCGCCGGCGAAGGTGGAGCCGTGGGTGCCGGGGGTGAGGGTCTTGGCCGCGTCGCCGTGGGCGCAGACCGCGCCGATGGGCACGCCGGAGCCGAGCGCCTTCGCCATGGAGCAGGTATCGGGCTCCACACCGTAATTCTGATGCGCGAAGAGCTTGCCGGTGCGGCCGGAGCCGACCTGGACCTCGTCGAACATGAGGAGGATGCCCTTCTCGTCGCACAGGTCGCGCAGGCCCTGCAGGAACTCCTGAGAGGCGGGACGCACGCCGCCCTCGCCCTGGACGGGCTCGGTCAGGATGGCGCAGACGTATTCATCCATGATGTCCTTGACGGACTGGAGGTTGTTGAACTCGGCATAGCGGAAGCCGGAGGGCAGGGGCTCGAAGTAGCGGTGGACGGCATACTGACCGGTGGCGGTGCAGGTGGCGAGGGTGCGGCCGTGGAAGGAGTTCTTCATCGTGATGACGACGAAGCGCTCGGGATGGCCGTGATCCTTGGCGTACTTGCGGGCGAGCTTGATCTGGCCTTCGTTGGCCTCGGCGCCGGAGTTGGCAAAGAGGACCTTATCAAAGCAGCTGTTCTCGACGATGAGCTTCGCGGTCTGGACGGCGGGCTCATTGTAGAAGTAGTTGGAGCAGTGGAGGATGGTCTCCGCACGCTCCTGCAGGCACTTGACGATGGCGGGATGGCAGTGGCCGAGACCGTTGACGGCGATGCCGCCGACGAAATCGAGGTACTTGTTGCCGTCCTTGTCGAAGACGTAGACGCCCTCGCCGCGCTCCATGGAGATGGGCATACGGACATGGTTGCCGTAGAGATACTTGTCACCGTTTTCGATGACTTCCGCATTGGTCTTGAACTTTTCGATCATGGTAGAGTCCTCCTGTTAAAATTTTATGTATTTTTTACCACTTGATGCCAACGCTCGGCTGTGCGGTGCCGATCGTGGTGCCGGTGCCTTCGGTGGTGAAGGCCTCGTAGAGTACGGAGTGGGGCTTGCGGCCGTCGATGATGTGGACGCTGGTGACGCCCTCCTCGATGGCCTCGACGCAGCAGTCGACCTTGGGGATCATGCCGCCGGCGATGGTGCCCTTGTCTTTGAGCGCCTTGACGTCCTGAATGTTGAGGTAGCTGATGACATCGCGCACCTTGATGTCGTTGCACAGGCCCTCGATGTCGGTGAGGATGACGAGCTTTTCCGCACCGAGCGCGCTGGCGAGCTTGCCCGCGGCGGTGTCGCCGTTGATGTTGTAGGTGTTGCCCTGCCCGTCGGTGCCGACGGGGGCGATGACGGGGATGAAGCCCGCGTCGAGCATGGCGTTGATGGCGTCGGCGTTGACGTAGTCGATGTCGCCGACGAAGCCGAGCTCCTCACTGCGCTTGTGGCAGTGATAGATGTCGCCGCTCACGCCGGAGAGGCCGACCGCCTTGCCGCCGATCTGGTTGATCCTGCCGACCAGCTCGGTGTTGACCTGACCGACGAGGACCATTTCGACCACGCGCATGATGTCCTCGGACGTGTAGCGCAGGCCGTTGATGAACTGCACGGGAATGTTGAGCTTCTCGAGCATCTTGTTGATGCCGGGGCCGCCGCCGTGGCTGAGCACGGGCTTGAGGCCGAGGAGCTTGAGCATCACGACGTCGTGGAGCACGGCGTCCTTGAGCTCGTCGTTGATCATGGCGTTGCCGCCGTACTTGATGACGATGACCTTGCCCTGATATTTTTCAAGGTAGGGCATGGCCTCCATCAGGGTCTCTACCTTCTTCGCAACGTCGCTCATGGGTGGCCCTCCTTAGGTGCGGTAGTCGCCGTTGATCTTGACGTACTCGTAGGTGAGGTCGCAGCCGTAGGCGACCGCCTTGCCGTCGCCGCTGTGGAAGTCGACGATGACGGTGATGTCATGCTCGGTGAGCACGGCCTTGGCCAGCTCCTCGCTGAAGTCGGTGCCGAAGCCGTCCTTCATGACCTGCACCTCGCCGGCGCTGCTCTTGATGATGCAGTCGGCCTTGGTGGGATCGACATCCGCGCCGGAGTAGCCGGCGGCGGCCATGATACGGCCCCAGTTCGCATCGCGGCCGAACACGGCGGCCTTGAACAGGGTGGAGCCGGCGATGGCCTTGGCGACCAGACGGGCGTCATGCTCGGTGGGCAGGCCGTAGGACTCGACGACGATCAGATGGGTCGCGCCCTCGCCGTCGGAGGCGATGCGGCGGGCCATGTCGATGCAGATGTGCTCGATGAGACCGGCGAGAGCCGCCTTGTCCTCCTCGGTCTTGACCTCGACGCCGGAGGCGCCGTTGGCGAGTAGGATCATGGTGTCGTTGGTGGAGGTGTCGCCGTCGACGGTGCACATATTGAAGCTCTTGTCGATGGCGTTGTGCAGCATCTTCTGCAGGTCGGCGGAGTCGCACTTGGCGTCGGTGGTGACGTAGGCGAGGGTGGTGGCCATGTTGGGGTGGATCATGCCGGAGCCCTTGGCCATCGCGCCGATGCGGATGGTGCCGGAGGAGAGCTCGAGCTCGTAGGCGGATTCCTTGCGGACGGTGTCGGTGGTCATGATGGCATAGGCCGCGTCGGAGCCGTTGGCCTTGTCGAGCTTGGCGGGGATGATCTGACGGACGCCATCGAGCACCTTCTCGACGGGCAGCTTCTGGCCGATAACGCCGGTGGAGCAGACGAAGACCTCGTTCTCGCCCACGCCGAGGAGCTTCTCGGCCTCGCGCTCGACGGTCCGGGCGTCCTCGATGCCCTGCGTGCCGGTGGCGGCGTTGGCGTTGCCGGAGTTGATGACGATGGCGCGGGCCTTGCCGTTCTTGAGGATCTCACGGTCGAGAATGACGGGAGCGGCGCAGAACTTGTTGGTGGTGAACACCGCAGCGCAGGAGGCCTCGGTCTCGGAGTAGAGGACGGCCACATCGGGCTTCTGCGTCTTGCGGCTCTTCACGCCGACGTACACAGCGCCCGCGGTAAAGCCCTTCGGGGAGGTGATGCCGCCGCCTTCGATCACTTTGTATTCCATAGTGTTGTTCTCCTTTTCTTATTCTTACTTTATATAAAATCAGTTCCTTACGGATACATCGGGGGCATCATGAGGCCGGTGGTCTCGGGCAGGCCCATGATGAGGTTCATGTTCTGGATGGCCTGGCCGGCGGCGCCCTTGCCGATGTTGTCGATGACGGAGGAGACGATCAGACGGTGGGTGCGGGAATCGAAGGTCGGGGTCATCTCAACGAAGTTGGTGCCGTAGGCCCACTTGGTCTGCACGGGGAGATTGGCCGGGAAGACCTTGACGAAGGGTTCGTCCTTGTAGAAGTCCTTGTACAGCTCGTAGACCTCCTCGTTGGTGAAGTCCTTATCGCAGGTGGCGTAGATGGTGACCTCGATGCCGCGGATCTGCGGGAGGAGGTGCGGCTGGAAGTTGATGTACTGCCAGGTCTCGGGCTTCATCAGATCCTTGCCGGTGATGTAGGCGATGTTCTGCTCGATCTCGGGGGTGTGGCGGTGACCGCCGCCGAGGGCGTAGGCACAGAAGTTGTTCTCCGCCTCGGTGAGGAGCTTGTTGAGGGCGGGACGGCGGCCGGCGCCGGTGTAGCCGCTCTTGGCGTCGATCACGATGGTGTTCTCAACGATGTGGCCGGTCTTGAGCATGGGCTGGAGGCCGAGGGTGGAGGCGGTGGGATAGCAGCCGGGGTTGGCGATGAGCTTCTTGCCCTTGGCCAGCTCGCGGTTCATCTCGGGCATGCTGTAGACGGCGTCATGGGTCATCTGGGGATTGGTGTGCTTGTCGCCGTACCACTTCTCCCAGACCTTCACGTCGCGGAAGCGGATGTCCGCGCCGATGTCGATGATGCGGGAGCCTTCGGCGAGAACGATCTCCGCCCACTTGGCGACTGCGCCGGAGGGGACCTGGATCATCACGACGTCGCTCTTGCGGGCGGTCTCGCGCACGTTCTCCTCGGTCAGATCCAGAATGGTCTGATCATAGAAGCCGCGCAGGGCGGGATGATGGGTGGAGATGGCGTCGCCCACGCCGTAGGTATCGAGAACGTTGACGAGCTCGCCGTCGGGATGGTTGACCATCATGCGCAGCACTTCGCCGCAGACATAGCCGGTCGCACCGATGCAGGAATAATGGATCATGGTGATAGCCTCCTCAAAAATTTTCTGCGATTTGCAACAACGCCGTCGTGGGCTTGCAAACCGCTTCGCGATAGTGTTTAATTATCTACGCATACAGTATATAGTTTTAATGCGGAATGCACAAGAAAATCATTGTTCTGCTGAGCATTCCAAAATGGAATGCTTGACAGATGATTCACATTCGGCTATCATGGCCTTAACGCCGATGCAAGCAAGGAGATGAGCGCATGATCCACAAATATCTGGCCTACCTCAAGACCATCGAGACCGGCAGCATCACGCAGGCCGCCGCGGAGCTGGGCTACACGCAGTCTGCCGTGAGCCGCATGATCGCGGACCTGGAGGAGCATTGGGACGTCCCGCTGCTCACGCGCAACCGCTCGGGCATCGAGATCAGCTCGGAGGGGACGCAGCTGCTGCCCATCCTTCAATCCATCGTCAAGGGGCAGGAGGAGCTCAGCTTTGCCGTCGGCGAGCTGCACGGACTGCAGAGCGGCCTCATTCGCGTGGGCGCGTTCACCAGCATGGCAACCGGCTGGATGCCGCTGATGATCAAGTCCTTCCACGAAAAATACCCCAATATCCGCTTTCAGATCTTCAACGGCGAGTACAACCAGATCGCGACCTGGCTGCGCCGCGGGCAGATCGACTGCGGCTTTCTCGCCCTCCCCTGCGCCAAGGAGTTCGACACGACCTTTCTGCTGCGCGACTCACTGACGGTCATCCTGCCGCCGAACCACCCGCTGCGCGACGCGGAATGCTTCCCCGTCAGCCGGCTGTCGGACGAGGATTTCATCAGCCTCAAGGAGGAGCAGGACTATGAGATCAATTTGTTCCTCGAGCACCTCAGGCAGTCCCCGCGCATCAAGTTTGAGGTCAGCAGCGACTTCGCCATCCTCGCGATGGTCGAGTGCGGGCTGGGCATCAGCGTGGTGCACGATCTGATCCTGCACCCCAACCGCCACGGCATCATCAAAAAGCCGCTCGACGAGCCGTACTACCGCGACATTGCCATCGCCACGAGCGCGGCGGCGCAGCCGTCCACCATCACGCGGATGTTCTGTGAGCACGCGCTCGAGTGGGCGAGGGATACCAGCTCCGCCATCGCCCCCGCCACGGCGGAGGCCCCGGAGTACGCGGAGCTGGCAAAGTAAAGAGATCGAAAAAAGGGACCGTTCTCTGCGGAAGAGAACGGTCCCTTTTGCTGTAAAGGCGGAGTTATGCAGCTTCTCCGGGCAGTGCCCGCGTTTTTTGCGCCTGCTTTCCACCCGGGCGTAAAATCTCCTGTTGACATCCGTGCCGCGGCGTGTACTATGGAGATAACAGATCAAACGGAAGTGAGGAAACGTATGGAATACAGGATAGAGCGGGACTCGATGGGAGAGGTTCGCGTCCCGGCGGACCGCTACTGGGGCGCGCAGACGCAGCGCTCACATGAGAATTTCCCCATCGGCGTCGGGATCGAAACGATGCCCGCGGAGATCATCCGGGCATTTGCCGTGCTGAAAAAGGCGGCGGCCATCGCCAACCGCGAGCTGCTGCCCGAGCGGATGAGCGCGGAAAAATGCGCCCTGATCGGCCGCGTCTGCGACGAGATCCTCGCCGGTGAGCTGGACGGACATTTCCCGCTCGTTGTGTGGCAGACGGGCTCGGGCACGCAGTCGAACATGAACGTCAACGAGGTCATCGCCAACCGCGGCAACGAGCTGGCGGGGAAAAAGCTCCTGCACCCAAACGACGACGTCAATATGTCGCAGTCCTCGAACGACACCTTTCCCACGGCGATGCATATTGCCGCCTGTCTTGCGGTGGAGGATCGCCTTCTCCCCGCTGTTTCCGCGTTGGAGCAGACCCTCCTGCGTCTGGAGGCGGAGAACGCCGACGTGCTGAAATCCGGGCGGACGCATTTGCAGGACGCGACGCCCATCACCTTCGCGCAGGAGATCTCCGGCTGGCGGACGAGCCTCGCGCGGGACCGCGAGTTGCTCACCGCCGCGCTGCCTCCCCTGCGGGAGCTGGCGCTCGGCGGCACGGCGGTCGGCACGGGACTAAACGCCCCCGATGGCTTTGACCGGGCGGTTGCCGCGGCCATCGCGGAGCTGACCGGAAAGCCCTTTGTTACCGCGTCCAACAAGTTTCACGCGCTCACGTCGAAGGATGAGCTGGTGTTCGCGCACGGCGCGGTCAAGGCGCTCGCGTGCGACATGATGAAGCTCGCGAACGATGTGCGCTGGCTTGCCTCGGGTCCGCGCACGGGGCTGGGGGAGATCGCCATTCCAGCCAACGAGCCCGGCTCATCCATCATGCCCGGCAAGGTCAACCCCACGCAGTGCGAGGCGGTGACGATGGTGGCGGTGCAGGTCATGGGCAACGACGCTGCCATCGGCATAGCGGCGTCGCAGGGGAACTTCGAGCTGAACGTCTTTATGCCCGTGTGCGCCTATAATTTTTTGCAGTCCGTGCGCCTGCTGAGCGAGGCCATCGCTTCGTTTGACAAAAACTGCGCGTCCGGCATCCGCGCAAATCGGGAGAGGATGGACGAGAACGTGCGCCGCTCGCTGATGCTCGTCACGGCGCTCAACCCGCACATCGGCTATGAAAACGCCGCGAGGATCGCAAAGAAGGCATACGCGGAAAACCTGACGCTGCGCGAGGCCTGCGCCGCGCTGGAGCTTCTGCCGCCGGAGGAATTTGACCGCATCGTCCGCCCCGAGCGGATGGTTTGAAAGCCTGCCAATAAAAAGGAGAACGCTATGGATTACGCAAAGGAATCGCTCCGCCTGCATGGGGAGTGGAAGGGCAAGATCGAGATGGTGACCCGCGTGCCGGTCAAGACGAGGGACGATCTGTCCCTTGCCTACACCCCCGGCGTCGCGCAGCCGTGCCTTGAAATTCAGAAGGACATCAACAAAAGCTACGAACTCACGCGCCGCTGGAACATGGCGGCGGTCATCACCGACGGCAGCGCCGTTCTGGGCCTCGGCGACATCGGCCCCGAGGCCGGTATGCCCGTCATGGAGGGCAAGTGCGTGCTCTTCAAGGCCTTCGGCGATGTGGACGCTTTCCCCATCTGCGTCAAGACCAAGGACGTGGACGAGTTTGTGGAGACAGTCTACAACATCTCCGGCAGCTTCGGCGGTATCAATCTGGAGGACATCGCCGCCCCGCGCTGCTTTGAGATCGAGCGCAAGCTGAAGGAAAAATGTGACATTCCCATCTTCCACGATGACCAGCACGGTACCGCCGTTATCACGCTCGCGGGCCTGACGAACGCGCTCAAGGTCGTGGGCAAGAAGAAGGAGGACGTGAAGATCGTGACCTCCGGCGCGGGCGCGGCGGCCATCGCCATCACGAAGCTGCTGCTCTCCGCGGGTTTCCGCGACATCACGATGTGCGACCGCAAGGGCGCGATCTACCAGGGCCGCGAGGGCCTGAACTGGATCAAGACCGAGATGGCCGAGGTCACGAACCTGAGCCGCAAGGCGGGCACGCTCGCCGATATGCTGGTGGGCGCGGATGTGTTCATCGGCGTGAGTGCGCCGAATACCGTCACGACCGAGATGGTCAAAACGATGAACAAGGACGCGATTATCTTCGCCTGCGCGAACCCGACGCCGGAGATCTTCCCCGACGCGGCAAAGGCGGGCGGCGCAAGGGTCATTTCGACCGGACGCAGCGACTATCCGAACCAGATCAACAACGTGCTCGCGTTCCCCGGCATTTTCCGCGGTGTGTTCGATGTGCGGGCGAGCGACATCAACGAGGCGATGAAGGTCGCGGCGGCGGAAGCGCTGGCGGGACTTGTGGGCGACGATCTCTCCGAGGACTATATCATCCCCGCGGCGTTCGATCCGCGCGTCGGCCCCGCGGTAGCCAAGGCGGTCGCCGAAGCCGCACGCAGGAGCGGCGTGGCAAGGATCTGAGCCCGACCGGCGGCACGAAAAGACCCTGCCGCCGACCGCGCCGGAGACAGACCGGCATGGAGCATTTGACCGAGAGGAATGCTGAGTGAATCGAAAAGGAGCATGGCTGCTGGCGGTATTGCTGGCGGTGCTGTGCGGTATCCCTGCGCGGGCGGTGGAGCTGGAGCCTGCCTATGTGCGAACGGTATTCGACCAGACCAACGGCCTGCCGACCGACGAGGCAAACGCCGTCCTGCAGACGAGGGACGGCTACCTGTGGGTGGGCAGCTACGGCGGCCTTCTGCGCTTCGACGGCTCCGAATTCCACAATTTCAGCACCGAGGGCGCCATTGCGACGCCGTCGATCCGCTGCCTGTTTGAGGATTCCGCCGGCCGGCTGTGAATCGGCAGCAGCGACGCCGGGGTGTTCGTCTACGAAAACGGCGTCTTTACCGCCGTGCCCTGTACGAAAAAGAACAGCTATCTGAGCATACGCGATTTCGCGGAGGGACGCGACGGCACCATTTACGTTGCCTCCACCTCCGGCGTGTGCCGGGTCCGCAGCGGACTTCTGGTGCCCTACAGCAATCCGTACATAACGGGCGAAACCGCTTATGCGCTGGGGATCGACCGCTATGGCCGCCTGTGGTGCGCCGTGAGCACGGGAAAGTGCGCGGTCATGCAGGACGACCGTGTGCTGGCCATGCTGGACGCGGAGCTGTTCTTCGAAGACGGCAGCGTGATAAGCTGCCTGACCTAGGACCGCGCGAACAACATCTATCTGGGCACCGATGGCTCAACGCTGGCGAAGGTCGCGTGCAGCGGTCAGAGGTTGGACGGCACGGCCTTTATAGTGCAGACCTACGAGGTAACGGACGCGGCCAACCACAACCGGGGCGGCGTTACCGCTGAGGGAGATATACTGGTCTCGGGCCAGCAGGGCTTTGCATGGGTCACCGCCGACGGCACGCAGCGGGATCCCCATACGGGCACGAGTACCGACGCGGTGAACTGCGCCGCTTTGGACACCGAGGGCAACGTCTGGCTGGCCTCCTCCAACGAGGGCCTGATCTGCTACAGCTCCGGCTGCTTTGCCTCGCCCAACCTCGCGGCGGGTCTGACGGACATGGACATCAATGCCGTGACCGCGGCGGGCGGACGGTACTATGCCGCCGTGAACCAGGGACTGCTGGCCTTTGACAGTGACTGGCATCCGGTGCAGAACGCTCTGACGCGGGCGCTGGACGGCGTTCCGGTGCAAAGCCTTATGGTGGACAGCCGCGGCCGCCTGTGGTGCGGCACCTACTCTGAGCTGGGCCTTGTGCGCTATGACACGGGCAGCGGAGAGATTGTTTTCTTTAATCAGAGCAACGGGCTGGGAAGCACGCGTATCCGCGTGGCCTTCGAGCTGCGGGACGGCATGGTGGCCGTGGGAACGCAGGACGGCCTTGCCCTGATCCGGGGCGATAAAGTTGTCGCTTTCTACGATAAAGACAGCGGACTGGAGACGCAGTCGATCCTCTGCATCGTTCAGGCTCCCGACGGCACGCTGCTGGCGGGCAGCGCCGGAAGCGGGATCTACGCGCTGGCGCAGGACGGCTCGATCACGAAATTCAGCTACGAGCAGGGGCTGGAGGACGGCGTGGTGCTGCGCATATTGCAGGAGGAGGACGGCCGCAGCGCCTTTGTCAGCGCGGGCAGCCACCTGTATTATTGGGCGGACGGGACTTTCCGCAGGCTGGACGGCCTGCGCATCGGTCCCGGCTCGATCTTCGATCTCTACGAGCGGGACGGAAAGCTGTGGCTGCTGCAGGACAGCGGCATTTACGCCTTGGATAAGGCGCGGATCTTAGCGGGAGAAACGCCGTACGCCACCCAGTACGGAACGGCCCGCGGGCTCACCGGCTCCCTGCGGGTGAACACCTGCAATTATATGGCCCCGGACGGCAGCCTGTATCTGGCCACACGAAACGGCGTCAGCGTGTTTGACTTCCGGGAGATCTCCGCGCCGATGCCGCCGCTGGTCATCAACAGCATCCGCGTGGACGACCGGACCTACGAGTCCCCGGAGCGGCTGACGCTCGGCAGCGACGCCCGGCGCATGACCATCCGCTTCTCCGCGCTGACCTATTCCGGAGCCACCGATCTGTGCATCGGGTATCAGCTCGTGGGCTTTGCCAAAGCCAAGGCCTACACCGTGGGGAGTTGGCTGGAGGTCTGGATGGAGAACTACGCAAAAGTAAAACTCAGACCGTCCACGTTCAAGACCTCGCAAGGCTTTCTGAAAAACCACATCAAGCCGCAGATCGGCAGCATCCCGCTGGCAGAGTTGACTTCTCTGGACTTACAGCGGTTCTATAAGCACCTGCTGGACGGCGGCCGGGTAGACCGCATCGAGGCCAAGAAAAAGCCGAAAGGTCTGGCTCCCAAAACGGTACGGAACATCCATCAGATGATCGGTTCGGCGTACAACCTCGCCATGCCGCGCATCGCGCGGCGCATAACAAAGGGGCTATTCTCTACCGTAGAGAATAGCCCCTTTGAAACCCCAAGAGAACGCAAGGGGCTGCCGCCCCTTGACCCCCGAACTGCTCATATTAAATCATCATCTCAGCAACCGTGTGTTTGATTTTTCTTCTGAACGATTTGGCGTGCTTCTCTTTCCGCTCAGCCGCTGCTGCGGAGCCAGTACAGCAGTCGCTGCAAAAAAATTTGAACCCCCACAGGGGCAGCGGCCAAGCGGACATAGACGAAGGTCAAATCGAAAGCGGCAACAAAAAATGGCGGGTATTTCTTTGCGCAGCGCGTGCAGTCGTTCTGTCGCGAGCATGCAATGAAGTGGGTCACGGGCGCAGCCCGTGCGCGTTTTCTCGCCGCTTTTGCGCGGTCAAAAGCGGTGCCGCCGGAGGCGGGAGCTTTCATGACCTGCGCCACACCTTCGCAACGATGGCCCTGCAGAACGGCGTGGACGTGAAAACGGTGTCCTCAATGCTCGGTCACTACTCCGCGGGCTTTACGCTGGACACCTACGCCCACGTCACCACCGACGCGCAGCTCAAGGCAGCCCAAACGATGAGGAATATCCTCTCCCGTGCCGTCTGATGCTTTCCGCTATCCGCTTAAAGTGCTCCCCAAGTCAAGAACATTTTCATTTGACCCATAGCGGCAGCATACCGGCGGGGTACTCACCTGTGGTGATGTAGTGGTAATATTCGTTAGGGGATAGCTTCGCCAGATCCCACTGGCAGCGGTCGTTGTTGTAGTAATCCATCCAGCGGTCAATGGAGGCTTTGGCGGCCTCAAAAGACGTCCACCCCGGGATCTCACTGGCCAGTTCGTCCTTCATGTGCCCGAAGAAGCTCTCTTGGGGCGCGTTGTCCCAGCAGTTCCCTCTACGGGACATGGACCGCCGCAGCGCGCTGTTCTCCACCAGCTGGATGAACTTCAGACTGGTGTAGTGGGTACCCTGGTCGCTGTGGATCACGGTCTCCTTGCTCAGCGAGATCCCATGGTGCTTTACCAGCAGCTGGACCGTTTCCAAAACAAAATCCACTTCCAGCGATTCGCTCATCGCATAGGCCAGGACCTGCTTTGTGAAGGCGTCCAGGATCGTGGAGAGGTAGCAGAATCTGCCGCGGAGCGGGATGTATGTGATGTCCGTCAGGAGGATGGCTCTCGGCCCATGAGACTCGAATTCCCGGTTGATCAAATTCTCCGCGGTGCTGCCCATTCGGATGGATCGCTGCAATCTGCGGTAGGGATTCGGCTTTCGGATGGGGCAGGTGAGCTTGTATTTCCGCATCAGGCGGCGGATCTTCTTCACGTTCATTCGGATACCCATGTGCAAAAGCCGCATATGAATGCCGCGAACGCCCTTTACGTAGCCCCGGAACCGGTATGCCTCCAGGATCTGTTCGAATGCCGCCCGGTCCTTCGCCTCCCGCAGCTCTTTGTTTTTTTCGGAACGCACCCAGTTGTAGCAGCCGGAGCGGGAGACACCTGCCAATTCGCACAGGTCTTTCACGGTGAGGATGTTGTTCCGATCCGCCAACGCGGCGCGAATGGCCTCAAAGCTCTCTCCGGCGCTGTCCATGGCTATTCTCCCGGCTTGCCGTGCAGCCGCATGACTTTTTTTAAGAACGCCATCTGCTGCTGGAGACACAAAATCTCCCGTTTCATGCGTCTGGCGGCTTCGTCAGACGGGGCGGACGCCCCCTCTGTCTGGCTGTTCCCGCCGCCTGGTATACGCACACCGCCCCGGGCGCCCTCATGAAAGCCCTCCGGCGATCTGGCCTCCCGCCGGATGCGCTTTGTAGTATTGTGGATCCGCTCGAAACCCAGAGCTTCCGTGTTATAGCCCAGCTTGCGGAAGGCGGCTGTGCCGGTGTAGCCCTGGAGACTGAGCGCCCAGAACGCCTCCTTGAAAGCGAGGGTGTAGGATATGCTGTCTGCCGTCACCCGCAGCGTGTAGGGGTTTGCCTGCAGATGCTTCAGTTCCTCTGGTGTGAATTTCTTCTTCGTGCCCATACAGCACCTCCGTTCGGTAGTTCTATCATAACACAGGTGCGGCGCTTCTGAACCTATGGGTCAAATGCGTGTCCGCCGAACGGGGCCATGGGTCAAAATCTCGTGTCCATTTTCTTGGGTACAGTTTAGCTCCCGTTGGGGTCAGCGTTTGGGTCAGAAAAAAGCAGCACCAAAAAAACGGAACTTATGAAAAGCAAAAGCCCTCGAAATCAGACGATTTCGAGGACTTTTGGTACGCCGTGAGGGATTCGAACCCCCGGCCTTCTGGTCCGTAGGTTGTCTCACGCACAAATCGGAGTCATTTCGGCTCCGATTTGCGCTTTTTGCCGCCGTTCGCTCGGCGGATCTTCCATTGTTTCCATCCAGACCTGTCCGCTTTTTTCGTGTTCTGGGTCAAAAGTGGGTCAAGCGCGGTGCGCCCGCACCCACGCCAACAGCGCCTCGTAGTCCATTGCGCCGGAGGCGACAGCCAGACCGACCTCGACGACCTCTTCAACGCACCGTTGTTCAGCTGCCGCAGGAAGCGGTCATACGTCCAGTAGGACGGCAGCGGCTCCATGATGTTAAAGCCGCAGTTATGAGTGATTTTCGATTTCAGCCATGACCGGAAACCGTTGCAATCACTGCGTTTCTTGCGTTTTGCTCATGGCTGTAACGCAATAGATTTGGGGGTGGTAAGGTTGGCTGCGAACTATTCCATTTTCAGAAATTTCCTATACTTTTGACCCCGGCATCATGACATTGCGCCGAAGCGTCCCTTTTTTCGTCCTTTATGATTCGTTTTCCGCAATGGTACGCCGCAAAAGATTCATTTCGGCTTCATAGCCGTAATCCTCTTTTTCGCTGCTCTCCTTTGCCAATTCCAACGCCTGACGGCATAGATCCAAACCGGCTTTCTTTGCCCTGCGGCCGCCGATACCCAAAAGCTTGCAGCGCGCCAAGCGCATTTTGCATTTCACATTGCCCAATTTCTCGCCAGTTTCATAGCAGCGGCGCGCTTCCTTTCCGTCCTGCGCAACGACGACGCCGTTTTCATAAAAACGCCCCAACGCCCACCAGGCGCTGTCGTCATTCCCATCGGCAGCTTTGCGGTAATGGGCATACGCCTCAGACAGCTTCCCTGCCTGCTCCAAATGCCATCCCATGTTGTAATCCGCCATGGCTTCGCCCAGCTCCGCCGCGCGGCGATACCATTCCATGGCCGTTTCCAAATCCCGCGGCACGCCCCGTCCCATCGCATAACATTCGCCCAGGCTATTCATGGCAGCCGGGTGGTTCTGCTCTGCTGCTCGTTCGTACCAGCAAATTGCCTTTTTCATATCCTGTTCCACGCCTTCGCCGTGGTCGTAAAGCCGGCCGAGATTATGCATGGCATCAGCATTTCCGCCCTCGGCGGCAGCAGTATACCAACGGATCGCTTCCGTCATATTTTGTTCCACGCCTTCGCCATTGCTGTAATTCCAGCCAAGGCAGTACATGCAGTAATCACTTCCTGCCTCAGCTCCCCGCCGGTACCAGTAAAGCGCCCTTTCTTCGTTCTGTTCCACGCCTTCGCCGTAGTCGTAGCAGTATGCCAGATTATTCATGGATTGCAAATGGCCACACTGTGCGCCCTGCTCATACCATTTTACGGCTTCCTGCAAATTCTGCTCCACGCCATGTCCCATTTTATAGCACCGGCCAAGATTGCACATGGCACCGCCGTTGCCGCCCTCGGCGGCAGCAGTATACCAACGGATCGCTTCCGTCATATTTTGTTCCACGCCTTCGCCGTCCTCGTAGCAGCATGCCAGATTATTCATGGATTGCAAATGGCCACACTGTGCGCCCTGCTCATACCATTTTACGGCTTCCTGCCAATTCTGCTCCACGCCATATCCCCTTTCATAGCACCGGCCAAGATTGCACATGGCATCGCCGTTGCCGCCTTCGGCACTGCGGCGATACCAGTAAAGCGCCCTTTCTTCGTTCTGTTCCACGCCTTCGCCGCGCTCGTAGCAGCATGCCAGATTATGCATGGATTGCAAATCGCCACACTGTGCGCCCTGCTCATACCATTTTATGGCTTCCTGCCAATTCTGATCCACGCCATATCCCCTTTTATAGCACAAGCCCAGATTGCTCATGCTAACCGGATAGCCGCACTCCGCACCTCTGCGATACCAGGAAAAGGCCTGCTCCCAACTCTGCTCCACGCCGCAGCCCTTTTCATAGCACCAGCCCAGATTATGCATGGATCGCAAATTGCCGCACTCCGCACCTCTGCGATACCATGAAAAGGCCTGCTCCCAACTCTGTTCCACGCCGCAGCCCTTTTCATAGCAGTATCCCAGATCCGCCATTGCCGCGCTCACGCCACTCTCTGCCGCCTCGCGGAACCAATGCACAGCACGCTCCCAGTTTTGCTCCACGCCGTCGCCGTATTCATAGCATACGCCCAGCCGGTGCATACCTTCACCGTAACGCTGATACGCCGCCGCGCGCACCCAGTGCACGGCCTCGGCAGCGTCGGCTTCCACGCCGATCCCGTCGTGGAAGGCGTGGGCGAGCAGCATCTGTCCGCGGGGCGAACCGTATTCCGCCGCCTTGCGGTATAACTCGGCAGCCTGTTTCGCGTCCGGAGCCGTGCCAATGCCGTGTTCATAGCACACGCCCAAGCAGCACACCGCATTCAGGCTCCCCATTTCCACCGCCTGCTGATAAAGCCAAAAAGCCTGAACCGGATCCGCCTCCACGCCGTTTCCCTGCTCCATGCAGATGCCCAGATTACATACGCCCCATGCGCTGCCGAGATATGCAGCTTTCCGAAAACAATCCACCATGCGCTTTTTATCCGATGCCTCTGCATCCCAAAGGGTGTTGCCTAAAGCCGTCCAATCATCTCCGGTCATATCGGCCTCGTTGGCGCGCAGCAATTTCCGGCCGCACTGCGGACAGCGCTCCGGCAGCTTTTCGCCTTCATCCCAATAATTACAGGTGTGATCCTCGCAGTGATAGATCATCGTTTCCAACTCCTTCCGCCTGCTGAAAAAAAGCAGCGCGTTACACTATTTTCTATAGCATAACATGCTGCTTCAAAAAAGGAAAGACCGATCGGTCAGTCCTCGTTGCCGAAGAACTTATCGTGCACCACTTTGATGGCGCGGTTTGCATCGTCCTTGTTAAAAAAGAATTTTGATAAGAATGGAACAAGACGATAAATTCAATTTGCTGAACTTATCGTACCATAACGCAAAAGCGTTTGCAACTGGAACTGCCAACAGAAAATTCTGTGTATTCGCAAGAAAATAGGAATCGTGCGGGGAACTACGCCCACCTGACCTCAGAAAACGGCAAATGAGCCGTTTTGACAGGCGGCCGTCCGGCGTTTCAGCAGCACGTAAAGCGCGCTGAAGGTAGTGATACCACCCCTCGCCTCGCACACACGGAAAGGCCCTGAGCGCAGGGCATACAAGCCGCAATTTCGACAGAAACGGAAAAGATCACGCAGCCCAGCGGGGCCGCGATGCCTCGGAACAGCGACGCGCATAAGCGTATCGCTGTCCCGAAGGCTCTCTGCGTTCTTTGGGAGCACCCCCGACCAAGCCCCAAAAGCGGCAAAGTTTGCCGTTCTACCCCCTGGCCACGCAGGGTTTCCGAAACGTGTGGAACGCTCCGAGGGTAGTGATACCACCCCCACCTCGCACGTTCAGAAAGTACTGCGCACAGAGTGAAAAAACAGCAACATCACCAAGTTGCAAACAGATCACGCAGCCCAGCGGGGCCGCGACGCCTTCGGAACAGCGACGCGCATAAGCGCATCGCTGCTCCGAAGGCTTTCTGCGTTCTTCAGGAGCGTCTCCGACCAAGACCCAAAAGCGGCAAAGTTTGCCGTTTTAAACCCCGGCCACGCAGGGCTTCCGAAACGTGTGGAACGCTCCGAGGGTAGTGATAGCGCCCCATCCGAAACGCCCCGTGTTTCGCCGTGTGAGCCGCTGCGTGCGATTCTTTGAGCAAAGCCGAGTGTGTACCCGCTTTCACCTGTGAAAGCGGACGTGGGCCATTTGTGAGCGAAGTTGAAAAGCGGTTGGGAACAGCGTTGTGACGGTAACTTCTTGGCGATATTTGCGGGAACGCTTTTGGACGAAAAACCGAACTTTTTAAGCCGGATTTTTGGACGGTGAAGGCCGTTCGATTTTAGCACAGACCGGCTATAATTTGTCAAGCCGAAATCTCATTTGGGATGTAAGGCGTATAGGCCTTGTTGTCCCGCATAACGGCGTAAATGATGGAGACCATCTTCCTGCAGGCGTGGCCCACGGACGCCATGTAGGGCTTCCCTTCATCTCGTTTTTTCTGAAAATAAAGCTTTAGCGCCGGATCGTGAAGCACCGCTGATGAAGCCGCCAGCCAAATGGCGTGCCGCAAATACGGTGACCCTCGTTTGGACATACGGTTTCTGACGCCGTTGTATTCACCGGACTGCCGCATGGTTGGGTCGATCCCCGCGTAGGCGGCAAGCTTTGCCGCGGAGGAAAAACGGCTGATGTCTCCGATCTCGCTGAGGATGTACGCGCCAAGGGTCGGGCCGATGCCGGTGATGGTGGT